>ULVI01053140.1_pt1 | contig 21582 bp, 20 predicted proteins | sample 1959331 | NCBI WGS metagenome assembly ULVI01 (sample SAMEA4835782, study PRJEB28245) | human gut metagenome | biome: gut microbiome; material: fecal sample | place: Denmark | collected 2008 | reverse complement strand
TCAGCGGAATGTTTAACACAAGGAAACTTGCAATAATCGTCGGAAGCTCGCTGAACACAGACTTTTTCATGCACATATGTTATAATACGAAGTAAATATCGAAAACAGATTTTAGATTAAGGAGACTTCTGATGAAAAAATATCTGACTATTTTTGTATGCTTACTGAGTGCACTCTTTTTTGCTGCCTGCCAAAAACAGGATACCTCTGTGTCTAAAACGGGTTTCTATTTTGATACTGTCATAAAAGTCACTCTTTACGACGCGGATGCCGAACCAGAATTAGAGTCCTGTTTTGCTCTTGCAGACAAGTATGAAAAACTTTTAAGTGCCACGAAAAAAGGCAGTGATATCTGGAATATCAACCATGCAAAAGGAAAACCGGTAGTAGTCTCAAAAGAAACTATTTCCATGCTTCAAAAAGCCATTGATTACAGCGAGCTTTCCGATGGTGCCTTTGATATCACGATCGGCGAACTCTCTTCTCTTTGGGATTTTGGTGAAAATAAGGATACTGTTCCGTCTCAAAAAGACATTAATGCCGCACTTCCTACCGTGGACTATCATAATATTGAGATATCAGACAATACCGTAACCTTAAAAAATCCGAAAACACAGATCGACCTTGGTGGGATTGCAAAAGGCTACATTGCAGATCAGATGAAGGCACAACTTCGTTCAGATGGCATTACCGAGGGGATCATTAATCTTGGCGGCAATGTGTTAACCGTTGGTCCGAAAAAATCCGGCGATACTTATAAGATCGGCATACAAAAACCATTCGATGATTCTGGTTCTCCGATCGCATCTGTTGATATTACTGATGCTTCTCTTGTATCTTCCGGGGTCTATGAACGGTATTTTGAAAAAGACGGTAAACGCTACCATCATATTTTAAACCCAAAAACCGGGTATCCTTATGAGAATGGCCTACTTGGTGTTACCATTATTACGGATTCGTCTGTTGATGCCGATGCACTCAGTACCACCTGTTTTGCACTCGGCTTAGAAGATGGGATGAAACTGATTGAAAATACAAAAGGAGCCGAAGCCGTATTCATTACTGAAGATTTTACACTTCATAAGTCCTCCGGCATCGGCTCTGAGATTCCATTCCATGAAAATTAACTGTTTGCTGCTTTGATGGTCATATTGTTCAGCCATACGCCTTTTTTTACCAGCACATAGCCGATGATACATTTTACAATTTCCATCATCTGCACTAAGAAATATACAAGGATCACATTCCAGTCTGTATAATTGATGAGCAAAATAGCTGCCGGAATGTCTACAACCCAGATATAGAAGCTGTCGAATAAAAAGGTAACGATCGTCTTTCCGCCGGAACGCAGAGTAAAATAGGTTGAATTCATAAATGCGTTCAATGGCATACAGACTGCCAGCACCCGGATGATCCATGCCGCAATATATTTGACATCATCACTGGTATTATAGATCTGCGGAAAGAATGGAGATACAATGATCATTAAAATAGCAACACCCAAACAGCTTGCCACAGAAAAGAAGATCAGTTTTCTATCGGTATCCACTGCTTCTTCCATCTTTCCTGCTCCTAAAAGCTGTCCTAGAATGATTCCGATCGCACTTCCCATTGCGATATAGACAATACTGAACATATTGGATAATGTCGTTGCGATATTGATACCTGCAACCACAACCAATCCTCTTGAAGAATAACAGCGTACCAGCATTGCCATTCCGCCGGCCCATAAAGTCTCGTTTAACAGCAGCGGGGTTCCTTTTTTGATAACTTCCTTTACTAAATCCATCGGCACATGGAAAGAACGGTACACACCGCGTATAAACGGTTTTTCTGCCGTATGACTGTGCGCCCATGCCATGACAACCGCCACTTCTGCGATTCGTGCGATCACGGTTGCTATCGCTGCTCCGCGTACCCCAAGTTCCGGAAATCCGAATTTTCCAAAGATCAGACTGTAATCTAACAGCAGATTTGCAAAAAAAGCAACGATTCCTGCTTTCATCGGGACAATCGTTTCTCCGGTCTCACGCAGGGTCCCACTGTATGTTTGCGTCAGTGCAAACGGGATCAGACATCCCATCATAATATGCAAATATTCCCTTGCATATTCAAATGTCAATGCCGCATCATTCCCCTGTGCATCTCCTTTTAAAAACATCCGGATCAGATCATCTCCGAAGATTCCAAATACCAGAAACCAGATACCAACTAAGACAGCAACCACCATTAATTTCAGACGAAGCGTGTGACGTACCCCTTCTTCATCTCCGCTGCCATAGTATTGTGCCGTAAAAATTCCAACGCCGGACACTCCACCAAAGATACAGAGATTGAATACCGTTATGAGCTGATTGACAATAGCAACTCCGGACATCTGGTTTGTTCCAACCTGTCCGACCATGATGTTGTCTAACAGATTGACAAAGTTCGTAATCCCATTCTGTACCATGATCGGTACTGCAACAAGCAGCACCATCTTATAAAATGCTTTATCTCCTATAAATTTTTTCATTTCTAACCCTTTCTTATGTGTATATACAAAAACACTGCAGTGAAGCTGTTTACAATGTAAAGAATCACACTACAGTGTCATTTATAAGAGATTTTGTTTTTCTTAAAGAATTACATGTTTCGGACACTTTGTAGCACATGCACCACACTCTACACAGAGATCTTTGTTGATATGTGCAACGTTATCTTCTACATGGATCGCATCGTGTTCACAGGTCTTCTCACACAGGCGGCAGGCAATACAGCCTTCTGCACATGCGTCCATAACCTTCTTTCCTTTATCGTGAGAACTACACTGAACAAAGTGTTTACCCTCATAAGGAACGAATTCGATCAATTCTTTCGGACAGGCAGCGATACATTTACCACATGCTTTACATAATTCTTTATCGACAACGGCAATTCCGTCAATGATCTGAATTGCACCAAACGGACACGCCTTTACACAACTTCCAAATCCCAGACAGCCATAATTACATGACTTAGGACCGCCATTTGGAACATATGCCATTGCCGCACAATCCTCTACTCCTGTATATACATAATCTTTCCTTGCTTTTTCACAGTTGCCTGCACATTTGACAAAGGCAACCTGACGAGCGCTTTCAGATGCTTCTACGCCCATGATCTTTCCGATTTTTTCTGCGACAGGGCTGCCTCCGACCGGACACTGTCCAACAGGGGCTTCTCCCTTTACGATCGCAGCTGCAAGACCGGAACATCCTGCATAACCACATCCACCGCAGTTATTTCCCGGAAGAACCTCTAAAATAGCTTCTTCACGTTCATCTACTTCTACTTTAAATTTTTCTCCGAAGATTCCAAGAATAAAACCGATCAGGATACCGGTTCCACCTACAGCAAGACCGGAGATAATAATTGCACTTACACTCATATCCATTCCCTCCTAAATCATGCCTGAGAAGCCCATAAAGGCGATAGACATCAATGCTGCTGTGATCAGGACGATCGCAGTTCCCTGAAAACGTTTCGGAATATCGTTATATTCAATTTTCTCACGGATTCCGGCCATAATAACAATCGCGATAAAGAATCCGACGGATGTTGCTAATCCATTTACCACACCCTGTAAGATCGTATAGGATTTTGTAACGTTATTTAATGCTACACCTAATACGGCACAGTTGGTTGTGATCAGAGGCAGGTAGACACCGAGCGCCTGATATAACGATGGAATGGATTTTTTCAAAAACATCTCTACTAACTGCACCAACGCTGCAATGACTAAAATAAATACGATTGTCTGCAAATACTGGACATTGAGCGGTATCAGGATATATTTGTAAATAAGACCCGTAACAAAAGAGGACAGGGTAATAACAAAGATTACCGCTCCGCCCATTCCGGCAGCTGTCTCTGTTTTTTTAGATACTCCAAGGAATGCACAGATTCCTAAGAACTGGCTGAGTACGACATTGTTGACAATGGCAGCACCCACTGCAATAATTAATAATTCTTTCATTTATCTGCCCTCCTCTTTTCCGGTATCCGCTGTCTCTTCCGGTAATTTTCCGGTACACATAGACAGATGGTCACAACCTTTACAGTCTCCGGTAAGACAACCGCTTGGAGCAGCTAAAGGTTTTCCCTTTTTCTCCATTGCTTCACGAACACAGTTCATACCGGCAACTAAAAATGCCAGAACTAAGAATGCTCCCGGAGCCATGATGAAAATTGTGATTCCAAGTGTTGCACCTAAAATCTGACGGATAAAACCGATACATACCAGACCGATCGTAAAACCAAGACCCATTCCAAGTCCGTCAAATGCAGATGGAATGACCGGATTTTTGGATGCATAGCTCTCTGCTCTTCCAAGGATGATACAGTTTACAACGATCAGCGGGATATACACACCTAAGGATTCCGATAAGGAAGGTGTATACGCCTGCATGATAAACTGCACGACAGTAACAAGGGATGCTACAATTACAATGTAAGCCGGCATACGAACGCCATTTGGAATGACCTTACGAAATGCGGAGATCAACAGGTTTGACATTACTAAAACCACAGTTGTTGAAAGTCCCATTCCAAGTCCGTTGATCGCAGAAGATGTAACTGCCAATGTCGGACACATACCTAACATCAGTACGAAGGTCGGATTTTCTTTGATAATACCATTGTATAATCTTTCAACATTTCTGTTCATGCTTAATTACCTCCCTGTAAGACCGTCTGAAAATATACCAGTGAAGCATTGACTGCATTGGTTACGGCTCTTGATGAAATGGTTGCGCCTGTTACGGCTTCGATCTCATTGTCCGCAGATGGTGCTGTCTTTACAACGGTATATGACGATTCTGATTTATTTTCAAACTGAGAGTAAAATGCTTTTTCCTGTACTAACATACCAAGTCCCGGTGTCTCACTGATGGATGTAATGGAATATCCGTTCAATGTGCCATCGTTGCGGATTCCGACAGAAAGTGTGATATCTGACTGGCTTCCTTCATGGGATGTTACGGAAATGACATATCCAAGCACTTCACCGGATTTATCTAATGCTGTGTTTACAGATAAAATCTCATCATTGGCATAATCACTCTTAGCGATGATATCCTCTGCTTTTTTTGCATCAAAATCCTTATATTCTTCAAAGGAATCAGCATCCTTAAATACATTCCGGTAGGACTCCTGTTCTGCTTCATAATTTACTTTTGCAATAGGACCTTTTGTGATTTCATTGACCACACCGAGGATCAGGCCTAAAACAAGGGTAAAGGCAGTTAAGATCATTGCATCTTTGACAATCTTTTTATTCATGCTTCTTTCCCTCCTTTTTCACGCCAAACGCTTTCGGGATCGTATGCTTTTCAATGATCGGCACTAAGAGGTTGCCTAAGATGATCGCAAACGATACACCTTCTGCATTTGCACCGAACAGGCGGAATAATCCGGTCAGGATACCCAACAGGATACCGTAAATGATCTTTCCACTTGGTGTGATCGGTGATGTGACATAATCGGTTGCCATGAAAAATGCTCCAAGCATCAGACCGCCTCCGCAAAGCTGTGCGGCAATATAGTTCACATCAAAACCTTTTCCACTGAAGATCAGTAAAAATACAACAAAGGTGATCAGATAACTTCCCGGGATGCGAAGGTCAATGACACCCATCAGGATCAGGAAAACAGCTCCGATCAAAAGTGCAATGACAGAGGTCTCGCCAATCGTTCCTGCGGTTGTTCCAAGGAACATCTTCATGGTATCTACGCTCTCGCCGTTTCTCATCAGGGCTAACGGAGTTGCTCCGGTAACACCGTCATAAGTAAAACTTGTCATGGTGCTTGCAAAAGATACAAGCAGGAAACAACGTGCTCCAAGTGCCGGGTTCATAAAGTTCTGACCCAGTCCTCCGAATAACATCTTGACAATGACGATTGCGAACACGCTTCCAAGTACTGCCTGCCAGATTGGAAGGGTATATGGAAGGTTCAATGCTAATAATAATCCGGTTAACACGGCACTGAAGTCTGTTATCGTACTCTTTTTATGTACAATCTTTTCAAAAATCCATTCTGATGCCACACAGGTTGCGATACAGACTGCAATCAATAACAAAGCCCGCAGCCCGAAGTTGTACACACCAAAGATACTTGCCGGCAGTAATGCGATAATGACATAGAGCATGATTTTTGCCGAGGTATCTTTCGCACGGATGTGCGGCGAAGATGATATATTATATAACTCACTCACAGTTCTACACCTCTTTCTATTGTTTCTTTCTTCTCTCTGCTAAGATCTGTTTTTTCATGGTCTTGATATATTGTGCTAACGGACGTTTTGCAGGACATATATAACTGCAGCTTCCACATTCAATACACTCCATACCATTCCATTTTTCAAAACTTTCCGAATCATGGAACTGTGACATTTTTGCAAGTCGAGATGGAACGATCTGCTCCGGACAGACAGATACGCAACGTCCACAGTTGATACATGCTGTCACTTCACTTGCTGAAACATCATCTTTTTTTAAGCACAGCAGGGAGGATGACGTCTTTGTTGTCGGAATCTCCAGACTAAAAACTGCAAATCCCATCATCGGTCCACCGGAGATCATCTTTTCCGGATTTTCCTTAAATCCGCCTGCTTCTTCTAAAATTTCCGCATAGCTCATACCGATACAGTATTCAAAATTGCCCGGATTTGCAACAGCGTCACCTGTTACGGTAAAGATTCTGTCCATTACCGGTTTCCCTTCTTTGACTGCACGGTTGATCGCTACTAAAGTCTCCACGTTATCTACAATACATCCTGCATCAGCCGGAAGCATCTTAGAATTGATTGCACGTCCGGTGGTTGCATAGATCAACTGACGCTCACCACCCTGTGGATACTTTGTCTTTAATGGCATTACTTCAATGCGTTCCTCATCCTTTGTCAGCTCTTTCAACTTCTGGATACAATCCGGTTTGTTGTCTTCCACACCGAGGATTCCCTTCGCATGGTCAAACAGACGCAGGACGATCTTCATACCGCCGATCAGTTCTTCCGGATTCTCTAACATTCTCCGGTAATCTGCGGTCAGATATGGCTCACACTCTGCACAGTTTGCAATAATAAATTCAATCTTATCAGGCTCCTTTGGTGAGAGCTTTACATGTGTCGGGAATCCGGCACCTCCCATACCTACTACGCCTGCTTCTTTTACTTTTTCAATAATCTGCTCTTTAGAAAGACTTGCAACATCTTCCACACCATGGAAATCTGTTTCTTTCATCTCTCCATCATTTTCAATAATGATAGAGTTTACCAGATCACCGGTCGCTACATGTCTTGGCTCGATTGCCTTTACCGTACCGGATACGGATGCGAAAACCGGTGCAGACACAAATCCGCCTGTTTCTGCAATCTTTTGTCCTCTTAAGACCGTATCACCTACTGCAACAATTGGTGACGCCGGTGCTCCGATGTGCTGAGACAATGGATAGACCAGAATTTCTTTGGGTTTGATTCTTCGTATCGGCTGATCCTTTGCGAGATCTTTGCCATCGTAGGGATGGACTCCGCCTTTAAATGTCGAAATACCCATTTTGTTCCCCTCTTTCCTAAGTTATTTTTTGTGTCGTTGTACTGATCCCCTCTCATACAACTTTCCGCTATATTATACCATATACCCATAATTCTACAACCGTTTTCCCTGCAAAATTCATGTTAATTTTCCTTGCACCGAGAAAAATACACGAAAAAAATATTTGTAAAAGAAACAGAATATGGTAGAATATTTCCATGATAAACAGGAGGAAAGAAAAACGATGCAGACCTGGCACAAAGAGTTAAATTTTGACAATACCGATACCCTTACAAATGCTTTATTTGCAGAGGATTCTGTATTTTTTGATATTGAAACCACCGGATTTTCTCCGGCAAATACTTCTTTATACCTGATCGGATGTGCCAGACGAAAGGGAAACATCATCTGCATCGATCAGTTTTTTGCTGACACCCCGGACGAGGAACATCTGATCCTTGCTGCTTTTTTAGAATTGTTAAAACCATACCGGACACTGATCACTTTTAACGGACTTGGATTTGATATTCATTATCTGACTGCAAAATGCCAGACCTATGGGATGCCTGCTCCGTTTTTAGAGTTTTCAAATTTGGATATTTTCCGTGCTCTTTCGAAATTCAAAAAGATTTTCAAACTGCCGAATTTAAAGCAAAAGACCGTAGAAAAATTCTTAGGGATCGGCAGGGAGGATCTCTATTCCGGCGGCGATCTGATCAACGTCTATCATCAGTATGTTGCCACGCAGGAGGAAGAGGCACGTTATCTTTTACAGATTCACAACTATGAAGATGTCTTAGGCATGATCGATCTGCTTCCGATCCTCTCCTATCCTCAGATTTTTCAGGGAGCTTTTACGGTAGATTCCATTGTAAAAAATCTCTATGAGGACTATCAGAGCATTACCAAGAACGAATGTATCATCACATTAAAGAACCAGTATCCGGTGCCAAAACGTATCTCCTATGGATTTGATCAATTTTATCTGACCAGCTATCAGGATACCACGAAGCTGAGTATCAAAATCTACAGTGGTGAGTTGAAATATTTCTATCCGAATTATAAGGATTACTACTATCTGCCGGAGGAGGATACTGCTATTCATAAAAGTGTTGCCTTTTATGTAGACAAAAATTACCGGACGAAAGCCAAAGCAGCCACCTGCTACAGCAAAAAGACCGGCTGTTTCCTGCCCCAGCATCAGGTTGTGGTCTCTCCTTATTTTAAATTAGAATACCATGACAAGATCACTTATTTTGAATTGACGGATGAATTTATTGACAATGAGACGGATGTGAAAGCCTATGTGATGCATGTGTTATCACTGCTGTTGATGGCAAAGTAAATCTTCTTAAAATATTTTACACTAAATAACATATAAAATCTTTTTTAAGAAAATTTAAGTGAGATAGTTATATAAAACTTAATGATTTAGAAATATTTACTTAGAAATTTGAGAACTTAGAAAAAACCTCAGGCTACCATACCAGTGCCTGAGGTTTTGTATTACCTCCCTTTTTCAAAGAAAAAGGATTTGTTTCTTCTGAAGTTAAGTTCTTTATAATTGGTAATCTGCTCCGTACTGCCAATGAATAACAGTCCGTCATTTACCAATGACCGGTTAAACTTCCGGTAAATCTCATCTTTCGCTTCTTCCGTGAAATAAATCACAACATTTCTGCACACGATCAGGTGGCAGTCAGACGGATAAGTATCTTTGAGCAAGTCATGTTCACGAAATTCTACACATTTTTTAATCTGGTCAGAAATCTGATATGAAGAACCTACCTGTTTGAAGTATTTCTTCTTAAAGTCATCCGGCACAGAAGCAATGCTCTTTTCGTTATAAATGCCAAGTCTTGCTTTATCTAAGACCTGCTTGTCTATGTCTGTTGCTATAATATGAATATTTTCTAACGGAAGATGTCTTGACAATGCCATAACCAGTGAATATGGTTCATCGCCTGTGGAACAGGCAGCACTCCAAATCTTCAATCTCTTTCCAAACTTCTGGATCAGTGCCGGGAACAGTTCTTTTTCTAAAACTGTCCATTGTTCCGGATTCCGGTAAAACTCTGATACATTAATGGTTAAGAAATTGATAAATTGTTCGAATTTTTCCTTATCACTTTTGATCAGTCTGACATAGTCATCATAAGAAGTCTTGTTGTTCTTTGTGATCAATGTGTCAATCCGACGTCTCATCTGCTTTTCTTTATAAGCATTCAGATCAATCGTTGTCAAATTGTAAACATCTTTTTTAAACTTCTCGTAACCTTCCATTCACTATCTCCGGATTTTATTCTGCGTCTAACTCACTTGCTACCGCATCAATATCTACGTCTGCTACGTCAGCATCGTCTTCTTCCTGCTGTGGCTGTGCCTGTAATGCTTTGATGCTTAAGCTGATCTTTTTCTCTTCTTCATTGAAGTCAACGATCTTTGCTTCGATTTCCTGTCCAACGCTTAATACGTCAGATGGTTTCTCTACATGCTCAGAAGAGATCTGGGATACATGAAGTAATGCATCTACGCCAGGATCTAATTCTACGAATGCACCAAAGTCTGTCATTCTTGCAACAACACCTTTTACAACATTGCCTACTGCATATTTCTCAGCAGCGTTGTTCCAAGGATTCTGATCCTCAAATTTCATGGATAATGCAATCTTGTTTCCGTTGATGTCTTTGATAAATGTCTTTACAACATCACCGACTTTGAATACTTTCTTTGGATTCTCAACTCTGCCCCAGGAAATCTCTGAGATATGAAGCAGTCCGTCTGCTCCGCCTAAGTCGATAAATGCACCAAAGTCTGTTACATTCTTAACAGTTCCTTCTACAACATCGCCAACTTTGATTCTTGCAAATAATTCTTTCTGCATCTCCTCTTTCTTAGCGAGTAAAAGCTGTTTTCTGTCACCGATAATTCTTCTGCGGCGAGGATTGAACTCTGTAATTACAAATTCGATTTCCTGTCCGTCATACTTTGTCAGATCTTTTTCGTATACATCAGATACTAAACTTGCAGGGATGAATACTCTGGTCTCGTCTACGACTACGCTTAAACCACCTGCTAATACCTGTGCTACTTTTGCTGTTAATACTTCCTGATTCTCAAATGCTTCTTCTAATCTCTTGTTGCCTTTTTCTGCTGCAAGGCGTTTGTAAGAAAGGAGTACCTGTCCTTCGCCGTCGTTTACTTTTACGACTTTGGCTTCCATGGTGTCGCCCACGGATACTACAGTTGTCAGATCTACGTTTGGTTCATTTGTGTACTCGTTTCTGGTAATAATACCGTCTGACTTGTAACCAATATTCAGGATGATCTCATCCGGTTTCACATCGATAACTGTACCTTCGACTACCTCCCCATTTCTTATTGTTTTTAATGATTCTTCTAGCATTTGTTCAAAACTCATTTCTGACATTCTTTTGAACCTCCTCAATAATATTATTTGGGGTGGATGCCCCTGCGGTAATACCTACGTTATCAATGGATTTCAGTTTGGTTAAATCCAAGTCATCTAGTGTCTGTATATAGTAAGTATTTTCACATTCCATTTTACATATTTCAAATAACTTCTGCGTATTAGAACTGCTTCTGCCACCGATGACAATCATGGCTTCTGCTTCCTTTGCAATGGCACGGGCTTCTGTCTGCCGCTCCTCCGTCGCATTACAGATTGTATTTAAAACAATTATATCATAACCTTTTTTGCGAATAATTTCAACTAATTCTTGAAATTTCTTGTAGTTAAATGTCGTTTGTGATACAATACATACCTTTTGTTTTCCATCTATGGCAAAATTTTCTGCTTCTTCTCTGTTCTGAATGACGGTTCGGTTCTTAGGTCCACACCATCCTTTGATGCCTTCTACCTCCGGATGCTTATCATTTCCGATGATGACGATATGCTCTCCCGCCTTCGCATGTTCCTCCACGATCCTGTGGATCTTTAAAACAAAAGGACAGGTGGCATCGACAATTTTTAAATCCTGTTTTTTCAAAAAATCATAGACTTCTTTTGCCACACCATGGGAACGGATCACGACAGTCCCTTCGGGAATATCCTGAAATTCTTCCAGGCTGTTTATTACTTTTACGCCTTTGTTTTCTAAATCCTTTACTACTTCTTCATTGTGGATGATCGGTCCGTAAGTATACACTCTCCCTTTTTTTGCTTCCTCATAGACTTTGTTCACTGCCCGCTTGACTCCAAAACAAAAGCCCGCACTTTTCGCTAAGGTTACCTGTCTCATGCGTTACACACATCCTCATATAATTTTTTGATCGCTGCAACGACCTCTTCAATGCTCATATTGGAGGAATCCACCAGTGTGGCATCCTCTGCCTGACGAAGCGGAGAATTTTCGCGGTGCATATCCTGATAATCCCGCTGTTCAATGTCTGCTTCTATTTTTTCTAAATTACATTCCTGTCCTTTTTCTGACAGCTCGTCATAACGTCTTTTTGCTCTCGTAGCCACGCTTGCCGTTAAATATACTTTGACCTGTGCATCCGGAAGTACGACGGTTCCAATGTCTCTTCCGTCCATGACAACGTCTGCCTTTTTTGCAAGCTGCTGCTGTAATTCGACTAATTTTTTCCGCACCTGTCCGTATCCACTGGTTTTAGAGGCCATGTTGCCGACTTCTTCTTTGCGGATCTCACCACTGACATTTTCACCGTTTAAAAATACCTGCTGTTCGCCGTTCTCATATTGGATCGTAATCTCTACGTTCTCACTGGCACGGCTGATCGCCTGCTCGTCCTCATTAGAGATATTGCTCCGTAAAAAATAGAGTGCCATGGCTCGATACATCGCCCCGGTATCTACATAGACAAAGCCTAATTCTTTTGCGATCTTCTTTGCAATGGTACTTTTTCCGGCGCCTGCCGGTCCATCAATTGCGATATTAAAACTCATGCTTGTTTCCTCACTTCCTGCTCCAATTTTTTATTTCTATCTTTCTATGACGTTGTACTCTTTTCTTCCTATAAGTTTATGATACTACGATTTTACGACTCTATTATTTTTGTTAGTTTCTACGATTTCATGCCTCATCCTATTTCTCTACGGAACTGCCTGCTAAATATCCGGTTGACCATGCGATCTGTAAGTTGAATCCACCGGTATAGGCATCCACATCAATAACCTCTCCGGCAAAGTAGAGTCCCTTCACTAATTTTGACTGCATCGTGGATGGGTCGATATTCTTGACGGCAACTCCGCCTCTGGTAATGATCGCTTCGTTATAATCACGAAGTCCGGTCAGTGTCATTGGAAAATGCTTGATACAATTTACTAACCTTCTGCGCTCTTCTTTCGTGATCTCGTTGATCTTTTTTTCCGGTGTGATCCCGCTCAACTGTATCATGACCGATATCATTTTTGCCGGAAGCAGACCGGAAAGTACATTTTTAAACTGTCGGTTTTTATTTTCTTCAAAGTCCCTTAAGATCCGGGCATCTAGTTTTTCTTCCGATAATGCCGGCTTTAAATCAATCTCCATGGCAAGTTCTTTTTTTCGGATCTTGTCATTTACGACACTGCTTGCACTTAAGATCAAAGGTCCGCTGACCCCGAAATGGGTAAACAGCATTTCCCCAAATTCTTCAAACAATACTTTTTTTCCGTCTTTGATCTTTACTTCTACATTTTTTAAAGACAGTCCCTGCATCTGCATACAGTAGTCTTCTTTTACGGTCATAGGAACTAAAGATGGGGACAATGGCGCGATCGTGTGTCCGCTCTCTTTTGCAAAACGGTATCCGTCTCCGGTAGAACCTGTTGTCTGATAGGAATATCCTCCGGTTGCTATGATGACTGCATCTGCCGGACAAGTTGTCCCATTGGATGTCTTTACACCACGGACTTTTCCCTCTTCTATCTCAAGATGTTCTGCCTTTGTATAGAGTCTTACGGTAACTCCTTTATTTTTTAAAGTCCGCTGCAGGGTTGCAATGACATCCGAGGAATGATCCGATACCGGAAATACCCGGTTGCCACGTTCTGTTTTTGTTGGCATTCCATGCTCTTCAAAAAAATCTATAACACGGAAATTGTCATAGCCATAGATGGCGCTATACAAAAATTTTGCATTCCTTGGTATGTTTTCAAAGATTTCCGATGTCTCACAGGCATTTGTCAGATTGCATCTGCCTTTTCCCGTGATATATATTTTTTTACCCAGTTTTTCATTTTGTTCTAATATCGTAACATGATGCCCTGCATCCACTGCTCCGAGTGCTGCAAACATTCCTGCCGCACCGCCGCCGATGATGATGACTTTACTCATTTTTTTCTCCTAATCTGGTATATCGCATTTTCATGGAATCATCAATATAGTTGATCTCGTCATTTTCATAGACCTGATATTCATCCCAGATATCTTCTAACATTTCAAGCGTATTGACTACTTCGCCCTGTTTTTTCATGCAGAGTGCAACGATCAATGCATTGATAACGGAAAGCGGTGCCACGAGTGAATCTACGATGGATGCCATATCACTCTTTGCGATCAGATTACAGGAGGAATACAGATTCATCGGTGAATGTACGCTGTCTGTAAGCGTGATCACTTTTGCACTCCGGTTGTTTGCAAATTCCATTGCCTTTAGAGTACGCATGGAATATCTCGGAAAACTGATCCCGATGATCACATCGTCCTTGCTGATACGCACCATCTGTTCAAACAGCTCACTCGAACTGTTCGTAGACAGCAGACGTACATCGTCAAACATCATATTTAAATAAAATGCAAAAAATCCTGCTAGCGGCGCACAACTGCGGATGCCCACAATGTAGATCCGTTTTGCATTTAAAATTGTCTCTACCGCCATATCAAAGGCATTCGGGTCTATCATCTCTATTGATTCTTTGATCCTTTCCGCGTCTGACTGGAGAACAGATTCTAAGATTTTTGACTGACTGATCCGTCCATAAGCCACCTCCATCCGCTGTACGGAATTGAGCTTATTGCGCACCAGTTCCTCTAATGCTTTTTGAAAATCCGGATATCCCTTATATCCGAGATGTGTTGCAAAACGCACAACCGTTGATTCACTGACTCCGACCACCTCGCCTAATTTAGCTGCCGTTAGAAAAACTGCCTTATCATAATTATCTGTGATATAACTTGCAAGAAGTTTTTGTCCTTTGCTCAGCGTGCTGTACGCTTCATTGATCCGATTACTTAAATCGTTACTATTCCCCATAAGAAAACCGCCTTATCTCTATTGTAGACAGGATCATTTTGCTATGATCCTTCAAAAATTTTGTTATAACCCAAAAAGGTGCCTTGGCTCTCGCCAAAACACCTTTTATTTTAATTCATTTTCTCATTTTTTACAATAGCTTATACAGGATATGCTCCATTTTTTGTATCAGCAATATTCTGATCTACTTTTGTCTGCTGAGCCTCACGATATTTAAAGAAGTCTGTAGCCACCTGTGGGAATAATGCATAGGTAAGGACATCCTCATCCTGTTGTTTCCACTGTTTCATCTCTGCCTCTAATTTATCTAATTCAGGCTCTAAGAGATCTGCCGGACGGCAGGTAATTGCATTCTTCTTCTCTTCGCCAAGTACTTTGTCTACGATTTCCGGATTGAATGGTTTTACAGTCTGTCCGTATTTTCCTAAAAGTACGTCTTTTGTCTCTTTGGTTGCAACTTTGTAACGCTCGCCCATTAATACGTTAAATACAGCCTGTGTACCAACGATCTGGGAAGATGGTGTTACAAGTGGTGGCTCACCAAGGTCTTTACGAACGCGTGGTACTTCTGCAAGTACTTCTTCGTATTTATCTTCTTTACCCTGCTCTTTTAACTGGGAGATCAGGTTGGATAACATACCACCCGGTACCTGATATAACAGAGTCTTGATGTTTACGCCTAATACCTTTGGATTCATCAGTCCGCTCTCTAATGCTTCTTCTCTCATTGGACGGAAGTAATCAGCAATCTCAGCTAATTTTGTCTGATCTAATCCTGTATCAAATTCTGTACCCTTGAATGCTTCTACCATAACCTCTGTTGCAGGCTGGGATGTTCCTAATGCAAATGGAGAGATTGCGGTATCGATGATGTCGCATCCTGCTTCTACTGCTTTCATGTAAGTCATGGAAGCTACACCGGATGTATAGTGTGTATGAAGCTCGATTGGGAGTGAAGTTGCATCTTTTAATGCCTGTACTAACTCAGTTGCCTTTGTAGGTACTAAAAGTCCTGCCATATCCTTGATACATAAGGAATCAGCTCCCATATCCTCTACTCTCTTTGCCATATCCATCCAGTAATCTAAGGTATATGCATCTCCTAAGGTGTAGGAAAGTGCTACCTGTGCATGGCCTTTTTCTTTGTTACATGCTGTAACAGCGGTCTGTAAGTTACGGATATCATTTAAACAATCGAAGATACGGATGATGTCGATTCCGTTTGCGATAGATTTCTGTACGAAATATTCTACCACGTCATCTGCGTATGGACGGTATCCTAAGATGTTCTGTCCACGGAATAACATCTGTAATTTTGTATTTTTAAATCCATCTCTTAATTTTCTAAGACGATCCCATGGATCTTCTTTTAAGAAACGGAGAGATGCATCAAATGTTGCACCACCCCAGCACTCTACTGCATGATAACCAACCTGATCCATTTTATCTACGATCGGGAGCATCTGCTCAGTAGTCATTCTGGTTGCGATCAAAGACTGATGTGCATCACGCAGGACAGTCTCTGTAATTTTTAATGGTTTTTTGGTCACTTCTGCCATGATTTTCTCCTCCTATATTCCAAAGATTGCCATAAATACACCGGCAGCTACTGCTGTACCGATAACTCCGGCAACGTTTGGTCCCATTGCATGCATAAGTAAAAAGTTCGTCGGGTCCTCTTCTGCTCCAACCTTCTGGGATACACGAGCAGCCATAGGTACTGCAGATACACCGGCAGAACCGATCAATGGATTGATCTTACCTTTTGTAACCCAGCATAATACTTTACCGAAAAGTACACCTGCTGCTGTACCAAATACGAAAGCTACAAGTCCGAGAATTACAATCTTAATGGTTGTAATATTTAAGAATGCCTCTGCACTTGTGGTAGCTCCTACGGAAGTACCAAGTAAGATAACTACGATATACATCAATGCGTTAGATGCAGTATCTGTTAACTGACGTACTACTCCGGACTCACGGAACAGGTTACCTAACATCAGCATACCAACTAACGGTGCTGTGGTAGGAAGGATTAAACATACAATTGTAGTAACGATAACAGGGAATAAGATTCTCTCTAATTTAGAAACCGGTCTTAAATTCTCCATTTTGATCGCACGTTCTTTTTTCGTTGTGAATAATTTCATAACAGGTGGCTGAATGATCGGCACTAATGCCATATAGGAATATGCTGCCACCGCAATTGGTCCTAACAGACCTGTCTGTCCAAGTTTTCCTGCAAGGAAAATGGAAGTCGGACCGTCGGCTCCACCGATGATGGATACTGCGGCTGCGGACTTATCATTGAATCCCATCAGGATTGCAAGGAAGTAAGCTGAGAAAATACCGAACTGTGCTGCTGCTCCGAGCAGGAAACTGATCGGATTCGCGATCAGCGGTCCAAAGTCTGTCATTGCTCCGACTCCGAGGAAAATCAGAGACGGTAATATTGACCACTCATCTAAGATATAAAAATAGTGTAACAAACCACCTACGCCGTTACTTGCCTCTTCCGGGCTGATAATGATATCCGGATAGATATTTACCAGCAACATACCAAATGCGATCGGAACTAACAGTAATGGCTCATATTCTTTCTTGATTGCCAGAAACAGGAATAAAAATGCTACGGCAATCATGACAAAGTTGCCCCATGTCAGATTCAAAAATGCTGTCTGGTGCAGGAGGTTTGACATTGTTTCTCCTACGTAACTCATAATTAATCCTCCTGGCTTTCTTAATTCATGGTTGCAAGTAATGCACCTGCTTCAATATGATCTCCAACTGCAACTTCAATGCTTGCAACAGTTCCGTCCTGTGGTGCAACAACCGGAGTCTCCATTTTCATTACCTCTAATACTAAGATCGCATCGCCTCTCTTAACGGCTGTGCCAGGTTCTGCCTCAATTTTGAATACTTTTCCGGCTGCACCTGCTTCAATCTTAACACTTCCTGCGCCTGCTACCGGAGCTGCTGCCGGTGCTGCTGCTGCTGGAGCGGCTTTTCGTGGAGCTGCTGTAGGTGCTGCTGCTCCTGTTTCTTCTACAGTAACATCATAAACATTTCCATTTACGGTAATTGTATAGCTTTTCATCTTAATTTCCTCCTAAATTTGCGATTAATATCTTCTCTTGATGGAACGCACTACAAAATCATCTGTAGATGTTCCTGTGGATGCTGCAATTGCTGCAGCGATAACAGCGATCAGTTCTGTGTTATCCTGCTGTTCTGCCGGAATATCCTGTACTGTCTCTTTTACAGCATTTTCGGTCTGTCCTGCTTTTTTCTTGCTTTCAAGATATGGGAAAATCTTGAAGCAGGAAATAACTAAGCTGATTAAGATCAATACTGCAAATACAGTTCCCATTCCCATGAGTGTATTCATACCGGCCTTGCTCATCTTTTCACCAAGTGAGTAAACCTTATCAATTGTTACATCTTCCACTTCCATAGAATAGTAAGTGTATACATAAGTCAAAATTACTTCACGTTTTTCAAACTCAATGGTCTGTTCACATGTCAGTGTCTTTCCTGATTTTGTAATTTTGAAATCACCGAGTTCTACATAAGAACCAACACCGGAAGTAGCATCCTCCCATCTGGTAACGATGTTCTTTGTCATTTCGTCATCACTGGCTTCGTACACAGTCTTCTGCTCATCAGTCATATTTACCAATGTAGCAACGGTATTCTGTGTCACCTGTTTTAACTGGTCATATGTATAGCCATTGTAATCGACAGACTTAGGATCCGTTTTTCCGCATGCTGTAAGTCCGAGTATCATCAGACACACACTTACCATCAGCAATATTTTCTTCTTCATAAACTTCACCTTTCTATTTCGCTCCGTGTTTTTTCATCGGCCCTTCTACTTTTTTTGTAAATAACATCTCAAATCCTGCGATTAAGTATTTTCTTGTATCTGCAGGGTTGATGATCAGATCAATATATCCTCTTCTTGCAGCATTTTCCACATTTGACTGTAATGCTTCATATTCTTTTGCCTTTTCGTCCAAGACATCTGCGGAAGCATCTGCATACATGATCTTAGCTGCCGATTTTGCATCCATCATGCCGACTTTTGCATCCGGCCATGCATAGACTAAATCTGCTCCAAGAGATTTTGAGTTCATCATTACATAAGAACTTCCGAATGCATCTCCTGTAATGAAGTTAATCTTTGCAGTTGTTGCATTGGCAAATGCGTATGTCATACGGGCAAGTGCCTTTGGAAGACGTTTTTCAGAACATGAAGTCGCTTTAAATCCTGTTGTATTTGTCATGGAAAGTACCGGGATATCAAATGCGTCACAGTACTGGATAAAGTCTGCTGCTTTTTCGCATCCCTGTGCGGTTAATGCTGCTTCAAATTCCTCTGTCCTGTTTCCGTTTTCATCATGCATTACGGTAGCGTTTGCTACTGCACCAACGGTAATTCCGTTTAATTTGATGAATCCTGTTACCATATCTTTTGCATAACCTTTCTTTGTCTCTACAAAGTTATGGTCATCTGCAATTTCAGAAAGGAAGTATCTTGGATCACCTTTCATGGATTCCATGCTCTCACATGCACGGTTTAAATCGTCCGTACACTCGTCCACACGTCCGCTCTCCTCGTTGCATCCCGGAAGAATGGTTACTAATTCGCGGATCTCAGCAAGGATCTCATCCTCTGTTCCGGCTGCATCTACAACACCTGTGTTTGCTGCCTGGAAGTCAGCTTTTGCTGTATCGCATTTCGATACGTTGTTGTCTGCAATGGCATCCGGAGAGTTTACGAAAAGTCTTCCTTTTTCTGTCTCCATGTAAGTGAAGTCACATAATGCAGATGCAACGGCAAGTCCACCTCCACAGCTGCCGAATACGGCACTGATCTGTGGTACAACACCGGAAGCTGCTGTCTGTTTTGCATAAATCTGACCCATTCCTTCCAATGCATCTACAGATTCCTGTAAACGGACACCCGCACAGTCTAAAAGACCAATGACCGGTGCACCCATCTTCATTGCCATGTCATAAACAGAAGCAATTTTCTTTGCGTGCATTTCACCGATTGTTCCACCTAACACGGAAGCGTCCTGGCTGTATACAAATACCAGGTTTTCATCGATTAATCCGTGACCGACAATTACTCCGTCAGAAGGAGTCTTATCTGCAGTCAGATTAAAATCTGTGCTTCGTGCAGTTACGAGAGAACCAAGCTCTACAAAACTGTTCTCATCCAGTAACTTGGCAATTCGTTGCATTGCTAAGCTATTCTTTGTGCTACTCATTTATTAGCCCTCCATCTATGTATTGAAAATTTTTAAAAAATTTCGCTATGCTAATTGTATTACTTTTAATACAATATTTCAATAGTAATTTGTTAAATTTTTCACTAATTTGAATAGACATTTTTTCCAATCTGACGAATTTTAAAACAGAAACTTTTCTAAGACGCACTGCAGATACCACCGTGGCGTTCTTGCGGATACATTTTCCATCGCAACGATCGGATAAGATACTGCTTTTTCCTCTCCGATATAGTACTCTGCTTTTCCGATCACCGTTCCTTTTTTGACCGGTGCCTGCAATACTTTCTTTGTCGTGCATTTTACGGTCACTTTTTCTTCCTTGTCTTTTAAAACCCGAAGATCCTTTCCTTTTACCCGAACCGGCATCAGAATCTCTTTGTCAGGATCATAGGAGTTGTCAGCGGCGTTTATGACAGGGACCGTCTCTAATTCCTGTTTGGCTTTGACTTTTACCTTTTCATAATGCTCTAAACCGTATTCCATGAGCTTTCTGGTATCTGCCCATTTATAGCTTTTGTTATTCGGCCAGCCGCAGGCAAGCAGTGATACCACAAATGTCCGCTCCCCTCTTTTTAAGGCTCCGACGTAGCAATAGCCTGCATCCGCGGTAAATCCGGTCTTTCCGGACAGTGCGCCATCCATCATCTGTAAAAAAGCATTGTGATTATTACAGGTAAAATTCCGGCTTCTCTCTACATTCTGAAAACTGTACTGCTTTGTCTGTGTGATCTTTAAAAACGTATCGTTTTTGATGCAGTAGCTCATGATCGTGGCAAGGTCTTTTGCCGTTGTTCCATGAGAACCTGTTTCGTCTTTTGCGTCTAATCCGTTTGGCGTGATAAAATGTGTATGTTCACATCCTATTTCTTTTGCCTTTTCATTCATCATCTCTGCGAATTTTTCCACACTCCCGCCAACATGCTCGGCGATCGCAACTGCGGAATCGTTATGTGATTCTAACATCAGCGAATAGAGCAGGTCTTTTAATAAGAAGGTATCTTTGGTTGTCATTCCAAGATGGACTTTTGGCATAGACGCGGCATGCTGACTGACGGTTACCGTCTCGTCTAACCTGCCGCTTTCAATTGCCAGAATGCATGTCATGATCTTTGTGGTGCTGGCATTTGCTAAAAACTTTTCTTCTTCTTTGCCGTAGAGGACTCTGCCGCTGTCTGCGTCCATTAAGACGGCAGACTTGGCATAGAGTCCAAGGCTATCCTGATGTTCTTTTGCAAAAACCTCTAACACCACACTTGTTAAGATCAGACTGATGCATAGAACGATGATCTTCGTTTGCTTGAATGGATTTTTTTTCACTTAACTCATTCTTTCCGTACCGTTTCCATTTACTATATGCCAAGAGAATGGTCGGTATGTAACAACTCGTGTGATTTATGAGACAGTGGTTTTTCTAAAAAGCTGCGATACAATTCCTGTACTGCCGGGTTCTCATGGGAAAAACGGATCTCGTTTTCTGCATCCAGTTCATAGAGGACATCTCCACGCTCTTT
>ULVI01050862.1_pt1 | contig 21592 bp, 8 predicted proteins | sample 1959331 | NCBI WGS metagenome assembly ULVI01 (sample SAMEA4835782, study PRJEB28245) | human gut metagenome | biome: gut microbiome; material: fecal sample | place: Denmark | collected 2008 | reverse complement strand
GGAAGTTAAACATATTTTTTCTAATTGTTTAAGGAGGCAATGTTAATATGAAATTTAAAAATACAAAGAAAAAGAGAGTAATTTCATTTGCATTGGTAATTTTAATAGTTGGAGGACTTATTCCAAGTGATATGCTTTCAGGATTTTTCGGTTTGTTTGCACCTGCTTTTGCAAGTGCAGCAGATAATAATGCTCCAGCATATCAATATATGAATGAGCTTTATGATGGTTCAGATGCTATTTCTCCATTGCCTACTTATATTAAATATAAAGAGCAGACAGGCTATACTGAGCCTAAGCGAATATCTCTTACAGATTTTCGTGAGATAGTAGGTGAGGCCTTGCTTTTTAATAATGGTACAGCACAGAACTATATGTCACAGGGCTATAAGCTGATGATTTGCAATGCAGAGGAATTATATCTCTATTCGCAGATTGTAAATGGCAAAGGTTCGTCCCCATCAGAAGTTAAATTCTATCTTTCTGCAAATATTGTACTTGGTGATAATATTGAATATTCCGAGGTCAGCTATAATGAAAGATATTTTTTGCCAATAGGCGGAGATGGAAACCCATTTACTGGTACATTTGATGGTCAGGGCTTTGAGATTCGTGACCTTTATTTTGATACAGAATATACGCCTGTAACAGTAGGATTTTTTTGCGTTGTTGGTGCTAATGCGGTTGTAAGGAATTTCGGCATATATCACCCTACAATAGATTCTACAAATAGTGCGGCAACCTTTACTGCGGTAATTGCCTCAAGAAACTATGGCACTATTGACGATGTATACGCTATTGCACAAGAAGTTCAGCCAGAAAAAGGTGCTATTGCAAATGTCAATGTTGTAAAATCAGCAAACTCAACCGCTGGTGGACTTGTCGCGATAAACTATGCAAGCGGTAAAATTACAGATTCATATTTTGCAGGTATGCTCGATGCTCGTGAACCAGTTGTGCAAAATCCAGTATGCCCTAATAATAGTGGTACTATATCAAACTGCTACTATGATAGTGATATATTCAAGGTTGGTACAACTCCTAATCAAATTGATAATCCCGATGAAGAAAATATCATACCTCGCACAAATTTCCAACTTAAAACTCTTAATGGCGTTACAGGCACAGAATTTAAACCACTTAATAATAGAGCTGCCAGAACTAATCAAGGAATTTCTTATTGGACTTATCCAAGAATCTATGGATTTATTGGTATGGGTACAGAGAGTGACCCATTGATAATTTCTACTCCTGCACAGCTTATTCACTTCCCTTGTTCATATGAGTATACACAGGCATATTATTTTAAAATAGATAGATGTATAGATATGAATGAAGTTGCTCCAAATGCCTATAAACCAAAGCTTGATATAACAGTAACATCAAATTATATATCAGGTGGGCGTTGGATTAACTGGACAGTCACTTCAACAAATGCATCTTTTTATGGCAAGCTTATAGGTACAGCCGATGATGGCGATGCAAATTGTCCTATTCATCATACTTCATCACTCGGAAACGACAGCAATGGCGAAAAACTGAGAGATACTCATATAATTCTCAATCTTACAATAAATACACCAGCCACAACAACAAATAGCTATAGTAAAAGTAATAAATTTACTGCTCTTATAGCACAAGCTAACAGTAATAAAAATAGTCAGTATAATTCTTGTGTTAAAGACCTATCTTTTGTTGGCGGCGAAATTTCGAGTGGTGATGCTGATGGTATGCCAACCACAAACACAGACAGCTCTTTAAATGTAAGAAGTGCAACAGTTGTTGCACATTCAAACTATGTTGATATGGAAAATGTTCATTCTTCAGCAACTGTTAAGCTTGGAACAGGCTCACAGCGTTCTACAGCGATAGGTGGACTTATCGGTGGAGGAGCATACCATTTTATAACAGACTGTACCAATAGCGGAGATATTATCGGCGGTGCATTAGAAATGGTACCGAATATTTTTAGTTATAATGTTCGTGTAGGTGGTTTGCTTGGTGCTGCAGGTACAGGAGGCAGTACGCAATGGGGATACTATGGAAAGCTTACCCATGTTGCTAACTATGGTAATGTTTATGGTGCATATATGATAACCGATGAAAGCAACGATTGGAAATTAATAAACGGCAGCTTTAATACAGCAGGTATTACAACAAATCAAGTAGGAAGTAATGTTACTGGCTTAACTACAGAAAATGGTTCTAAGCCTGCAATAAATATAAATGATTCTACTCGTGGAGACAGAATTGCCAATTTCGGAAATATATATGATGTTCCAGTTCTTAAAAATGAGCTTACAGGCGAGGTTATATATGATGAAAACGGCAAGCCAACAGCCGAAGCACTTCCTAAAGGCAAACGCTTGGTAAACAATGATTCCAAGGCAAGGTCGAATATGTGGGGAATAGGCTATAATATTATTTGTAATTCATATAATGAAGGCAATTTCTATTCCGTTGCAATAAATAAGTGCCTTATGAGCGGTATAGGCTATATGAATAGTGCTAAAGGTACAAAGAACGGTCAATATTATAATTATAGAAACTATAATAAGGGTAATTTCTATATGTATGATGGTGGTATTGGTATTTATGGTATAGCACAGGGATATACTTATAAATCTTATAACTGCGGTAACATCTATTTTTATGGAGGAACTATTTTTACTAACGGAAATAATGGCATAGGAATAGATAATGGCGGATATTTTGTAGGCATCTGCGGTATGAGTACAGAATATTCCTATAATGCAGGTGATGTTTATATTGCACCAACAAATCGTGAGCGGTGCAACAGTAATCCTACCTATTGGTACACTTCTACTGATACAAGTGGTTCTGCATATATAGGTGTTATTGGAACTTCTATGTTTTTTGCAGAGCATACTACAAATATAGGTAAGCTGACCGTTGACCTTGATAAGAATAATTTCGACCCTATTTATGGTACATCAAACCTTACTTCGGAAGGCCATTTCCCTTATATTTCAATGTATTCTAATGGTTTGGGTTCGTATAATTCAAGCTATGGAAAAATAAATTTTATTCCAAATAAAAAAGATACTAATAAAATGATACGACTTTCAATATCAGGTTGTCTGAGAGCTGGTTATAATAATTGGGATAATAACTGCAATTATAACCGCAACTATGTTGATATTACAGTTGATACAACTGAAGCTCCGGATTGCGTAAGAAGTTTAGGCATAACTGGAATAGGCTATAATCATACAGCAGATTACAATTCAAATAATCAGCAACAATATACCTATAATAATAATATTAACTATGGAAATATCACTGTTAAAGGAAAGTATAATGGTGCGGTTACAATTCGTACACTTGGCTATCAGGCACTTTTCGCAAATAATAATCTTAATCTCGGAGATGTTACAGTAGACGCAGAGATTACCGGAACACTTAACATATATGGTTATCATACAATGAACAATAGCACTAACCGACAATCAAAGATAAAAAATATAGTTAATGGTTGGTATGATGGCTGTTATATTCCAGATGGTATGAAGTCAGATAAATGGAACGAAGTTTTTAATAGCCTTGATAAATCCCGCAGATATGGAAAAATAAATATTTCTGGCAAAACTAAAGCTATAATTGTATATGGTGTATTATATCAATATAATAGTTATCAGGCGGAGAAAACAGAAAATCTTATCAATAATGGCGAGATAAATCTTACTAATCTTATGGTTGAGGATTCAAATATAACTGTTTATGCTGTTTCAAATAGTATTTGTTATAAATCAAGGAATTATGCTCCTATGACAATCCGAGACAGCTACTTTAATTATATAACTAATAATTATAATGTCTATCTTAACGGTGGCTTATCGGGTGAGAATAATATAAATTTTGCACCTATTACAGTTGAAAATTGCGTTAATAATGCAAAATATAAAGATTCTGGTTTATATTTATCGGGTATAACACATAGCGGAAGAGCTATTCATAGTGAAAACAGAGGAAAAATCACAGTAAGAAATCTTTATACAGCTAATGTCAATGGTGCAGAGTATATAAGCTCGTGGTGTAAATCATCAGGTGCTTCAGGATTTGGCTGGTATGTTCATATCGGTGGAATCAGAAGCATAGGAGGGCAAACAGACTATTGTGTAAACTATGCTGATATTTCCGTAGAAAATGCAGACGCATATCGTGTAGGAGGCATTGTTGGGTATGTTACTTCAACTTCAGCTATATCAAATAGCATAAATTATGGTGATATAAATATTAACGAGAGTGGTGGTGAAGGTTTTGTTGGTGGCATTGTGGGATATATCAGTGTTGCAAAATTCACTTTAAGTCATTGTTATAATTTTGCAAATGTAAATGTAACAAATCCAACATCATATTCTTGGGGTACTGGTGCAGCTCTTTATATGGGAGGCGTTGCTGGATATTTAAACGCAGCTTCTATAACGCAGTCAGAAAATTTCGGAAAGCTTTATTATAATAATGATAAGCCGTATAATACTGATAATACCAATAATAATACAAGAAAAACTACTATGTATATTGGTGGTATAGTAGGTAATTTATACCACTTTGATTACATAAACTCGGTTTTGAATTATGGCGATATAGAGATTGGTACTGAACGCAACCGTAATGCAACATATGTAGGTGGTATTATAGGTTCAGATAATTCCTGGAATGATAAAGCTCGAAAATATATAGGCTACAATATGATAAATTACGGTAATATAAGCGTCAATTATCTTGAGAGTGGTGGCTTATATGCGGGCGGAATAATGGGATATACCTATCCATACAATACAAACAGTTTAGGCCCAAGACTTACTAATGGCATAAATTATGGTACAGTCGGATATAAGGGTGATAATAAAAATAATAAGATTTATGTAGGCTCTATTCTTGGCTTAAATGTTCATGGCACACCTATATATCTTAATAATATGGTAGACCTTTCAGAAGCACCGGAGGGTGTAAGCAATTATCCTGTTATAGGTGGATACTCTAATAATAACGGAAAGGTTTATGATAATTTAACTCTCTATACCAAAAATAAAGCTGCCTATGATGCTAATAACCAAGATAGATGTAAGATAAAGCTTGTGACTCTCGATAAGACCGATACCGAAGATACAGTAGCTCTTTATAGCAATAACTTCATATTCAGAAAAGAGATTATCCATGAGCTTACAGACTACGATTCTCACCAAAGGAACGCAATGGCTTATCAGGACTATGATAATCTTTCACCATATTTGCAGGCTTATTTGACAAGTCGCTTTGGCGATGAGGTTAAAAGCAATGGCGCATATGTAATTATGGATAAGGCAATAGATGAGTACAGAAGCGTAGATGTATTTATGCCAAGAAGAAGTCGCATTGAGAATAGCTATAATAATATACAATTTGGTGTTCAATATGATGAAAAGAGCGAATCAGCTTGCTTTGACAGCTCTCTCGTCAACGATAACGAACTTAATTCATTATATTCCTCTATGGTTTCTCCGTCAGAGAGAACCCTGCAAAAGGACTTCGATATTTATGCACAGCAGATTAAAGATAGTAGCCTTGATGAGCTTATCGAATATAAAATGCAGACAAAGTGGGAATATACAAATAATGATACAACCTATTATCAGTTCTTTGATAACTATTTGAGCGATATAGAAACTCATTATGCACAGCTTTCTGACGGAACATATTCCGATAAGATTAAGTATACGGATATAAACATCTATATGTCGATAGACGATATAGATTCTTCCTTAGCCCGTAGAAAAGTGCGTGATTCCAAAACAGGCAAACCGATAAAAGACGATAATGGAAATACTGTTTATGAAAATGTTGATACAGATAGATGTATATATATTTCTCCTAATATAGAGCGTATATCTCAATATTCCAGTATGAAGTTCTATCAGGGTGATAAAGTAGATACCACTAAGCGTCTTAAAAAGATGAATCATTATACTGACCCGTATCCAAAGAATTTATGGCTTAATGGAGATAATCTCGATGATATGCTTTCAGATGAAAGTGTAAAGTGGAGTGAGTCGATGTCAAGTTATGAGGCTAAGTATATATTTAATGATACTTGTGAAGATATTGCTGACCGTGATATGTGGGAAATTGCTGTACCATATAGAACCAACAATGACCTTGACAATATGTATACAAAGGTTCTTGGAGTTATAACAGCCGAAGATGGAATACATAAAAATATAGTTGTTGTCCATGTTGTTATAGATAAGTATAAGCCTTATGCAGCACTTGATTCTGTATCACTTGATACGCCATCAGATAAAATAGTTACAAGCACAACGGATAATGGCGGACTTGAGATTGACCCTGATAAGCATGATTCTGTCACAGATAAGGATAAAACTGACCCAAGCAAGCCTGCACAAGATGTAATTTATTATTATGTTTCAGATAATTATAAAGATGCAGACGGAAATGGCTTACAAGGGGAAAATATACAGAGCTATAAGTCTTATTCAAGCAGCAGTAATAAATATCCTAAAATATCTGTTACAACTTATAATATGAGCAAGGGTGATAAAATCTGGGCGAGCGTTTTTTGGCAGGATAGATTGCCTTCCGCAGAGAATATCAGCTATAATCAGCTGAAGTGGAATGATGATGCTAATCATTACAAATCTTCATATAAGGTTGAAGTTGGCGAGGTTGAATACGACGAAGACCAAAAGAGCACTGGTAAGGTAGAAATAGACCTTAATAGTGTATTAAGCGATTCAGAATGCTTCTATGGTGGCTTATATAAGGTTAATCTTATGTATGAGCGAACAAAAAACTCTGATTCGGGAAAACACTTTGCAACAGTATATTTCTGCAAAGAATATTCGCCACTTAATGCCATTCAAGGAACTGGTTGGGGTTATATCAGTTTAGGAGGCTCTCAATATTATCCGAGCCCAACTACATATACGCGTTACTGGGGAGCTGAAATTAGAGTTTTAGACCTTCTTTCATATGATAAGCTATATGGAAAATCTGCTGATGGTTACCAACAGGGTTTACTTTTTGTAGGTAGACCAAAATATGGTATAAATCCACTCAGATATTATTACTATACTAAAAAAGACAACGATGCAACAAAGTCAGCTAATAGTACTACTAATTGTGGTACATATATGAGTTTGAAATCTTCAATTGCTAATAATCCAACTTCTACTTACTATGTTGATGCTGATAACCCTATATATAATAAGTCAGAAGAAATAGATGAGGAAGTTGACGAAATACCAAAAGGAAAGCCTGTAACTCTTGAAAATGTTGTAGAGAAAATATATGTTAAGAATGATACTAAAACAGGAGCATACTATCCTGCAAAATATATAGGTCATACAGATGTTATGGCAGAAAATGGAGATATTCGCCGATATACATATGAACAAATTCATATGGGAGATTATGGTAAAAATGCAGATGGTACTGCATGGGGTACATATGAAAATGAGCCAAAAGTAACAATAAGTTCAGCAACTAAAAATGGATATACCATTTTTGATAAGAACGATGATGGTTCATATGTTGGAAAAGTTCTCGGAAATGAAACCAGCGATATAACTTTTACTGCACAATGGGGAAGTTCTAATGTTTCTATGGCAAGAACAGATTCTTCTTCATATAGTGATGCAAAGTATAGTGGAAGTGGTTATGCTGCTGACAGAATAAAGATTTATTTCAAGGGAATTTCCTCTAATGATTATACCGAGCTTACAACGGAGCAAATAAATAAATATTTCCAAAATGCAAAAGGAGAAACAGGCATATCTGTAACAACTAATAGTATTTGGACATTTATTCTTAAAAATAACGCACCTGTCGGTACATACAAAATCGTTCCATACTTTATGTATCGTATGGACTTTACTGATAAAACTGTAAATAATACAGCAGTTAAGCTTTACGATTATGATACAGGCGAATATCTTGAAAATAAAGACGCTCTTAATTTTACATGGACAATTCCTTATAGCGTTCCGTTCATCATAGAGAATCTTCCTAATGATGAAACCTACATAAAGGAATTTAAGGTAAACAATCAGCAATATACACCTTTTATCTTAGAAAATAGTAATATAGAAGGTGCAGATTCAAGAGATGTAACCATTCTTAAAGCCAGCGAGAGCGGAGAAATTGTCTATACAGGCTATGAAAATGTTATGACAGGTGATAATCGAGTAGATACCTTTAATGTATTTTCATATGTTAAGAAAGACCAACAAGAGAGTAAAATAACCCTTCGAGTGCCTTATAAAGCTAAACTTCAAAAATACACAGGAAAGATTTCTGGAGAAGATTCTTACCCGAGCTTTAGTGATAGCAAGTGGGAAAGTGCTGATGCAGAGGAGGTTCTTGTTTATGATGAAGATGGCAATGTAATAGAAAACGATTATAAGCAGTATACTTTTACAGTAAACTATAATGCGTATGATGAGGAAGCCAAAGATTATAGCTATTCTCCATCGGTGACATATTATAAGTCTATTGCTGAAGATGGCAAAACCGAAACCCTTTATAAGGTTTCAGTTGTTCCCGGTGTAAGAAATAAGAGCACAACGCTCGAAGTTGCACAAGAGGGCGAGATAGAAAAGCTTGGCGGTGAAGATGAATTTAAAGAAAAAATGACAAAGGTATTTCAAGAAAGCGATGCAATGTATAAAGAGATTATAGAAAAATATGGTATGATTTCTGCAACTATAAAAGAGCTTAATGGTAGTGAAGTAGATGTTTATCAGACAAAATATCTAAGTGGAACTTCGTCAGGTGAATCTGAGCCATATGTATATAATCTGAAAAGCTTTGCTTATGATATAAGCGTAGACTTGCCTGCTGGATATACTTATGATGTATTAGTTTTCAGCCAAAGTATGGACAATGCAAATACTCTTAAAAATTCTCAGAATGGCTTTGATGGCAAACAGCTTATTCTCAGCAGCAGCAGTAAGCAAGATTTAAATGTCCGAATAGTCATAAAGAGAGATACGTCAAGTACCATTTGGGGTGTTGAGTATATTTGGAATATGAATAACGCTGCAAAGGATAGTAGCAATATTGCGATACTTGGCAAGGGCGGTATATTCAATAACTATGTTTATAGGCGTGAGACCAATTAATAATCAGTTAATGTTATAGGGCGTGATTTATTGTGAAAAAACTATTTCATAACCGTTATTTTTCATTTCTGATGATATATCTTTGCATAATCTCAATAGTGGGCTTAAGCTTGTCATTTTCTCGTTATACAAGTGGAGATACTAAAACAGAAGATGCACGAGCGGCAGCTTATGATGTTGAGATTCATAGTGGTGATTTGCAGTCGGTAGAACAGAATATGACTATGACTGTTTATGCAACAAGCAAAATATCAGAAACCAAAAGTATGATAGATGGAACCTATGAAAAGAAGCAAGTAAATATTCATAATTTCAGTGAGTGTGATATTTCACTTTCTGATATGGGAATCCAAGACCAAACAGGAAATCTATACGAAAAACTGATTATTCCTATGAATGAAGAGGAAATAACTGCCTATGAAACAAAGTGCGGAAGTATTCCACTTATGGTTTTAGATTATCTCGGAAAAACTGAAGCTGAGCTTGCAGATTATACTGATGTAAGGAATATCATAAATGAAAAGAATAAAAAATCCTTTAAAGAGATAGAAAACAGTGGAACTATTGATACAGGGGAGAGCAGAACATTCTTTATAATTTCTTGGGTAGAGCATGATAATATCTACAAAGCAGACGCAGATTTGAATGAGGATAAAATTTCTCATAAAACATTAAAAGAGCTTAATGCTGAATCGGAAAGCTTTACTATTAAGCTTACTTCAGCACAAGTAGACTAAAAGAAAAGGAGAGAGTATAATGAATCTTATTCAATTTAAGAAGTACATAACCAAAAGAAATGTTATACTTGCTACCTTTTCGCTTTTAATGATAATCGGTTTGATATGCTCAAGTACATTTTCAAGGTATAAATCATTAGAACAGCTTGAAGCAGCGGCTTACCTTGAAAATTTTCACGCTATCGCAAGACTTTATTATATAAAGGATGGCGAAACAGATAGGCGAGAGGCAACTATAAATGATGGAGGCTATATAGAGCTTACTCCTAAAGAATTTGAAACGATAACGGTTGATGTAGAATACACTGGAAAAGCAAAAACATATTGTCGTTTTAAGCTTGATTGTAGTTGGATTCGTCACGATTCAGAAACTGTTCCGGACGAAAACGGCAAAACCATTACACATGATTATATTGAATTAGTTCCTCACGATTACCCTGAATATACTTGCAGTGATGAAATTTATAATAATGTTGAAAAAGACGGTTATTTCTATTTTAGGGATATTTTAGAATCTGAAGAAAATGCTGTGGAACATTATAATGTAATCACTAAGGTTAAATCAGTAGGTAAAGATGTTGAAGACCTTATTGACCCTGATAAAGACTATTCTCAGCGAGTAAGAGTAAGCTTAGGCGTTGACTGTGTTCAGTATAATAGAGTTTCGGAGCTTTGGAAGATGAATAAGCTTCCTTGGTGGTAATAAAATTATAAAAGCATATTTGCACATTCTGTATTGTGGAATTGTGCAGATATGCTTTTTATGTTATAATAAATTCAAATGATTTTAATTTGAGTTTGATGATAGGTGTTATTTTATATTTATTTAAAAATTATAAAGTTCAAGGAAACCCCCTGCGAGGGTTCCCTACGAAAAACATTCCACTGGAATGTTTTTCTACCCTCCTGCGCTTAGAGAAGTATAAAGTATTTCGCCGTCTGCGGACGGCGACCAAAGGCTCTGCCTTTGAAAACTGCAAGCTTTTGAAAAAGCTTGAGCAAAACTTTTAATTTTTATCGAACTTATATTAAGCTGATTTTATAGCAACAATGAGGTGAATTTAAATGGTGCATATAATAAATGGCAGAAGTGGCAGCGGTAAAAGTACAGTTTTATTAGATACTATTTGTGAGAGAGCAAAAAATAATGATAATATAATTCTTATTGTACCTGAACAAGCATCATTTCAGAATGAAAGCGAAATATTAAATCGACTTGGTGCAAAAAATGCCAGAAATATAGATGTATTAAGCCTTCAGCGTCTTTGTGACCATATCGAAATGGAATATGGCAAAGATTCCAAAAAGGAGCTTTCTGATGGTGCAAGACTTATTTTGATGAGCCTTGCTATTGAGGCTGTTCAGGATAAGCTTGAACTTTATGGTGAGCGAACAGGAAAATCTGATTTAACCTCACTTATGCTTACAGCAGTTTCCGAATATAAAATATGTTTAATTACCCCTGAAAAGCTTATGGAGCTTAGTAAAAGAGTTTCAGATGGCAGACTTAGAAAAAAACTTCATGATAGTGCATTGATTTATGAAGCTTATGATGCACTCATTTCAGAAACATATATAGACCCCTTGGATAAGCTTATTTCGGCAAGCTTGGTTCTTGCAAAAAATAACTTTTTCAGTGGAAAGGTTGTTGCAATAGATTCTTTTCATAGCTTTACTGCTGAAGAATTGGAGATTGTTTCTCTTGCTATTCAGCAATCAAAGGATTTTTATATAACGCTTTGCAGAGATATAGAAAACAACGATAATGACTCAATGTTCTATTTTGTAAATCGAACACACTCCATAATAAAAAAACTTGCCTCAGAAAATGGCATAAAGTTTGAGGATATAAACCTTTCCGTAGATGATAATAAGCGTTATAAAAACGATGATTTAAGATATGTTGAAGAACTGATTTTCCGCAATGAGGATTTAGAGCAGGATTTTGGCGGTTCGGTTATGTTATATGAGGCAGAAGATATTTACGATGAATCCGAACAAGTCGCTCGTGATATTAAAAAGCTTGCTGCTGATGGATATAGATATGATGAGATTGCCATAATATGCCGAGATTCAGAGATGTATAGAGGAATAATAAATTCATCGTTTAAAAAATATAATATTCCTCTTTTTGTTTCATATCCAGAGAGATTAGAGGCAAAGCCACTTATGCGATTGGTGCTTTCAATGCTTGAGGCAACAGTTGGAAACCTTACAACCGAATCAATACTTACTATATTAAAAACTGGTATGACATCAATTCCAGATGATGATATATTCGCTTTAGAAAATTATGCTTTTGTGTGGAATTTAAAAGGTTCGGATTGGAATAAACCGTTCACAAGAAGTATAGATGGTTTTATAGACAGAAGTGGAGAAGATGGTGCAGAAATTTTAGAAAAGCTTGAAGCTCATAGAAAGCTTATTTCAGAAACCCTTTTTAAATTGCGTGATAATCTAAAAAATGCTGATGGTGCAGAAATGACAAGTGCGGTTTTTAAAGCACTTGAAGATTTTGGAGCATTTGAAAAGGTTAAGCAATTATCCCTTTATTTTGAGCAAAATGATGAAAGTATACTTGCCGAAGAAGAATTAAGAGTATGGGATATGCTTATGCAATTATTTGATACCCTTTATGAAACCCTGAAAGAAAAATATATATCACCGAAAAGATATTTTGAGCTTATAGAAATGATAATTTCACAAGGAAATATATCAACTATTCCGAGAACTCTTGATGAGGTTACTCTTGGAAATGCAGATACAATTCGTCCTGATAAACCAAGAATAGTATTTGTAATTGGTGCAGTTGATGGAATATTTCCAAAAACACCAACAGATAATGGAATTTTCACAAGCTTAGAGCGTGATGAGTTGATTTCAATGGCACTTCCGCTCACAGATTCGATAGGAAATATTTATCTTCAAGAGGAATTTTTCGCTTATAAGGCTTGTTCATATGCAAGTGAAAAGCTATTCATAAGCCGATATTTAGAGAATACCGCAGGCGAAACTACAATAGAATCGAAAATAATATCCGAATTAAGAGAAATATTTCCTGATATAAAGATTCGTACAAGGTCTGATATGCGTATAACAGATATAGTGTGTTCAAAGGCGATTGCTTTAGAGCAGTACGCACTTTTAAAGCATAGAGAACCATCAATTTCTGCAACAATAGGAGAATGTATAAAGAAATATCCAGAGCTTTCGGGCAGAATTGATTCAACAGACAGAGCATTTGAGGAAAAACCTTTTCAAATTTCGGACAAAAAGATAGCAAAAAGTCTTTTCGGAAACCATATGAATATTTCTGCAACACAGATTGAAGAATATTACCGTTGTCCGTTCAGATATTTCTGTCACTATGGAATAAAAGCTAAACCAAGTGAAAGAGCAAAATTTGACCCTCGACAATATGGTAGTGCGGTGCATTATATATTCGAAAAGCTTCTCTCAAAGGAATATGGTGTAGAAAAGCTTTCAGAACAAGGTTATGATGGCAGAAAGAAAGCTGTTGAAGCTGTTTTAGACAGCTATCTCGAAAGCTTAGGCGGAGAGGAAGAAAAGTCCGCAAGCTTTATGCGTATGTATAAGGGAATAATTTCATCAGTTATGATTATACTTGAAAGACTTATTGAGGAACTTACAGAATCTGAATTTAAGCCTGTTGAGGTTGAACTTCCGATAGGTGGAGATGATGCCAGAATTTCATATAAGATTATATTGCCTGATGGTGGAAGAGTATTTATAAGGGGTTCGGTCGATAGAGTTGACAAGATGGAAAAAGCTGATGAGAGCGGAAGAATCTGTGATTATATAAGAGTAATAGACTATAAAACAGGCAATAAGAAATTTGTGCTTGATGATATTCTTTGTGGAATAAATATTCAGATGTTGCTATATCTTTCAGCGATAGCCAAGAATGGAAATGAACTTTTTGGCGATAATATCATACCTTGTGGAGTTTTATATGTTCCGTCAACAAGCAGTTATATAGATTCAGAAAATAAAAGCTCTGATGATATAGTTGATGAGCGAGAAAAAGAGCTTTCTATGAATGGAATAGTTATCAATGATGAAAGCATACTTTCTGCTATGAATGGAAGTAAGGGCTTTGTTAAGTTTGGAAAATGGGGAACTAATGGAAGAAAAACGCCGATTGTAGAAACCTGTTCAAGTAAGGATTTTGAAAGTATATTTGATAAGATAGATGAAGTTATTTCTGATATGGCTATGGAACTTCGTGGCGGAAATATTTCAGCAGAACCTCTTGAAATCAAAAAAGGTACGAAGGTTGAACTTGATGGTTGCGAATACTGCATATATGACAGTATTTGTAATTTTGAGAATAGTATGAAAAGAAAAACTCATATGAGAATAGACAAAGCGGAAAATGTTCTTAAAGAGATTCAAGAAGATGAAGAAAATAATAACGGAGAGGAGTGATAATCTTGCCTAAAAGAATATATACAGAACAGCAGGAAAAAGCAATAGATGCAAGAGGCGGAAGTGTGCTTGTTTCTGCGGCGGCAGGCTCGGGCAAGACAAGTGTTCTTACTGAAAGAGTTATAAGACTTATTACAGATAAGGAAAATCCGATAAGAGCAGACAGACTTCTCATTGTTACATTTACAAAGGCATCTGCGGCAGAAATGAAACAAAGAATCATTTCTGAACTTCAGGAATATCTCAAAGAGGATTCGCATAATACTGAGCTTAAACGCCAGCTTATGCTTTTGCGTAATGCTGATATATGTACAATAGATAGCTTTTGCAGTAAGATTGTTCGTGAAAATTTCTTTGAGTTAGGTGTTAAGCGTGATTTAAGAATAGGCTCAGAAAGTGAACTTGCTATTGCGAGCAATGACGCACTTGATGAAGCATTAGAGGAGCTTTATCAAGAGAGTGAAAAACAAAACGGCAATGATGATTTTAATAAGCTTGCCGATGCTCTTGCAACAGTTAAATCTGATAATAACCTTAGAAGTGTCATTCTTTCAATTTATGTAAGCATACTTTCTCACCCGTTTCCTATTGCTTGGATTGAAAATGCTGTTAAGATGTATGAAACAGATTTGCCATTCAAAGAAACAGAATGGGGAAAGGTGGCTGTTTCAAGGCTTGAACATATAAATAGTTATATGGGAAGACTGTTAAAATATATTTTAAGGGTGATTACTGAAAGATTAGTTGATTTTGAAGGCTTAGCCTCTGCAATTTTAGCAGCTACAAGTAAGCCAAAGGGAGAAGATAAGAAAATTCTCACCTATGTTGAAAAGCTGAATGCTTTCAAGACTTGTTTTGAAGATTATAAGAAACTTTCAGAAAAACTTTCTAAAGAACTTTCTTGGAATGAAATTGTAGCTACTATTTCGGAATTTAGTCCTACATCTGTTTCTTTACCGTCGAAAGTTCCTGAGGGGGAAGAAGAACTTAAAAAAGAGATAGCCAATTATCGTGAAGAGCTTGTTTCAGCAGTAAAAGAAATTAAGGATTTATTCTCAAGAACTGAAGAAGAATGTAAGGAAGAAATTAAGGATTCTGCAAGTCTTGCAAGAGGACTTTGCAAGGCAATTAAGCGTTATGATGAGAAATTCAGAGAAATAAAGAATGATAGAGGAATTGCGGATTTCTCCGACCTTGAACATATGACACTTAACCTACTTCTTGAAGAAAAAGACGGCAAATATGTCCGAACAAAGCAAAGCATAGAAATTGCTGCAAAGTATGATGAAATTATCATAGACGAATATCAAGATACAAATATGGTTCAAGATATGATTTTTACTTCTGTTTCTAACAATGAGGATAATCTCTTTACTGTTGGTGATGTTAAGCAGAGTATTTATCGTTTCAGAGAGGCTATGCCTGAAATATTCCTTAACAGGCGAGAAAATTACCGCAAAAAAAATCGTAAAAATTCAGATAGCAAGAATTATCCGCCAATTTTTCTTTCTGGTAATTTCAGAAGTCGTAAGGGTGTTATCAGCAGTGTAAACTTTATCTTTGAGCAGATTATGTCAGAAACAGTTGGTCAAGTTAAATATGATGACGAAGAAAAGCTTATTGCAAAAGCTGATTATTCCGAAATAGATGAGCCAGAAACGGAGTATCATATAGTTGCCTCAAAGCCTGAAAATCCTTGGCAGATTGATGAAGCAAATCATATAGCAGATATAATTGAAAATACTGTAGGAAAACTTCAAATTAAGGATAAAAACAGTACACGCCCTGCTAAATATAGCGATATTTGTATTCTTATGAGAAATCTTCAAAATAATATTGACACATATGCAGATGTTTTCGAACAGAGAGGTATACCTGTTTCAAGAAATAATAGCGGAAATTTGTTTGAACGAAGTGAGATTAAGCTTCTTATTTCGTTTATTACAGCTGTGGATAATCCGCAGAAAGATATTCCGCTTACGAGTATAATGATGAGTCCTGTTTATGGCTTTACTCCTGACGATATGGCAAAACTAAGACTTGCAAATCGTTCAGGTAAAATATATTCTACGGTGATAGAATATATTGGTTTGGAAAATCCAGAAGATGAACTTTTGCAGAAAAAGTGCATAAATTTTAATAATGAAATGTATTTTTATAGAAAGCTTTCATCGACAGTTCCGTCTGATACTTTTCTCGATGTATTTTTTGCAAGAAGTGGTTTTCTTTCTATTGTTGGTGCTGAGCTTGACGGTGAGGCAAGAATAAAAAATGTAAGAAAACTTCTTAATCTTGCAAGAGAATATGAAAAAAACGGTTTCAGAGGTCTTTCAGGTTTTATACGAATGTTGGAAAGACTTAAGGAAACTGGCGGAGTTCTTTCGAGTAGTCAGAATAAATCTGATGGCGATGTTAAGATTATAACCATTCACAGCTCTAAAGGACTTGAATTTCCTATTTGTATTCTTGCAGGAACTGCTGCACAGCGAAATTCTGATGCGAATGCAGTTGTATATCACCCGACACTTGGAGTTGCATTTAAAAGCTATGACCGGGAAAACATGCTTTCAAAGACGACAGAGGTTCGCACTATTGTTTCAATGGAAAAAAAGCGTGAGGCAATAAGTGAAGAAATGCGAATACTCTATGTTGCTTTGACAAGAGCAAAGGAAAAGCTTTATCTTGTAAATACAGTCAATGAAACGAAAACAAGAGGAGTTGGCGACTGGTTTTTAAGCTTGGTTAGCAAGTTGCCTATTTATGATGAATTGAACGATTCGGATAATACAGCAATAGACCCTTATGCTGTTGAAAGCTGTAAAACCTTTGCACAATGGATAGCACTTTGTGCCTTGCGTCACCCTTCAATGTCGGCTCAGTTAAATAGTTTCGGCATTGAACATATTGAAACAATTCCGACAGATAGCATTTGGAAAGTTGTTGTGGTGGATTCTGATTCTATCGAATATGAAAAAGAATCAGAAGATAAAATGATTGATATTGCAATAGACAAAGAGCTTGAGAAAAAGCTTACCGAAAATATAGAAACAAAATATAAGTATCAAGACTTTGTTGCTATTCCTACAAAGGTTTCTGCTTCATCTGTCAGCCATAAAAGCACAGGAAAGAGTTTTATTGTAAAAACTAAGCCTAAGTTTATGAATACAGGCAAGATTAAAGGTGCGTCAAGAGGTACAGCTTTTCACGAATTTTTGCATTATGCAGATATTTTCTCGGATAGTTTTAATATGACAACCGAACTTGAAAGGCTTGTGTCTAATGGTTTTCTTAGTCAGGAACAGGCAGATGCAATAGATAAAAACGCCGTAAAGAAATTTATGAGCGGAGAGCTTTTTGCGAGAATGAAATTGGCAGAAAGAGTTATGCGTGAATATCGTTTTGCTGTTATGATTCCTGCGAAACTTGCAGAGATAGCCGTAACAGATGAAACAGCAGATACACCGATTTTTATGCAAGGTGCAATTGACTGTGCATTTATTGAAAACGGCAAGGCTGTTATTGTGGATTATAAGACGGACAGAATTGATTCTGTTGAAAGCTTGGCAGAAAGTTATTCAAAACAGCTTTTACTTTATAAAAATGCTTTAGAACAATCCGAGGAGATAGAGGTTTCTGAGTGCATAATTTATTCATTGGAGCTTGGAGAACAGATAAGAATATGCTAAGTAACTGCTGAAATTTTGAGTGCTTTGAGGAAAGCTTGTTAGCTATTGACTGTTTTTTTGTATAATGATAAAATTATAATTAATAAACTAAATTGCGGAATATCATCTCACTTGATAAAATATTTTGCGGAGGATTTATAAATGCACTTTAAAAAAATAAGTATAGAGTTTGACGGAGAGTGGATTTTAAGACATAGACTATCTAAAAAGCTTCCGATAAACACTTTTATTGATTTGATAAATGATAGATTCAATGGAGAAACTGAAGTACTTTATACTTCTTTTACTGATTGCGAAGTTGCTGTTAAAGTTCCAAATATTTCAAAAGAAGATATAGCATATGCTGTTGAGAAAATTTTATCAGAAAATTTTGATATAGAAAATGATGAAATAATAAATCTTAGTATAGGTGATTTTTTTGAAGATAGTATTGAAAAAGAAGAAAGCATAATCGAAAAAAAGAAACCCGTTATTGTTGAAAGCAAAAATGCAATAAGACCTATGGCTCTTGATAAAATAGAGGATTTGATAGGTGCGGACGATTTTAAGGTACTTATCAGAGAAATCGTTACTATTGCTCCAGGTATTATCAGACATAATACCTTTGAGGCTTTTGCATTTCAAAACTATCTTTTTTCTATAAATGATGGCTGTGGATTTACAACATATCTGAGTCTTTTTGCAGAGCTTTTAGAGGAATTAAAGTTATTTAAATTCAGAAATAGGCAAAAGGTTGTTGAAGTAAAGCTTCCACCACAAGGAAATGATAGAGTAGACCCGTTTGCAGGAGTTATGAATTGTTTTCAGTCACATACAAATAACAAGGGTATGCTTATTTCAATAGATATAAGCGAATGGATGACAAAAATTACTGAAAAGCAATTTCGTGATTTCTTGCTTTATCTTGAGGACTATACTAATGATAATGTTATTATTTTTAGAATACCATTTGTTGAAAAAGATGTTCTTAATGATATAAATACAGCTTTGCAGGATATTCTTTTCGTGAGAGAAGTTTCATTTCCTCCTTTGGGAATGGCAGAGCTTACAGAATGTGCGGAAAGATTTCTTACAAAAATGGGCTTTACTGCAAATAACGATGTATGGGATGTTTTTCATGCAAGAGTTATGGAAGAAAAAAGCGATGGCAGGTTTTATGGTATAAATACTGTCAATAAAATCGTTCGTGAAATGATATATCGCAAACAGCTTAGCGATGCACAGAATGATAGAGATAATTCAATTATAAGAAAAGAAGATATTCTTTCACTTTCGCAGTCATATAGCAATAATAGCGTTAATGGTATGGATTTGCTTGATGATATGATTGGTATGGAGCAAATTAAGCATAGTGTAGAGGAAATTATAGCACATATTAAATTCTCACGAAGGATTCCAAATATAAGCTATCCTTGCATACATATGAGATTTGTCGGTAGTCCTGGAACGGGCAAAACTACTGTTGCAAGAATAATCGGAAAGATTTTAAAGGAAAACGGTGTTCTGAGAAACGGCAATTTCTTTGAATATTCGGGCAGAGATTTCTGCGGAAGATATGTTGGCGAAACTGCTCCAAAGACTGCTGAAATGTGTCGAGATGCCTATGGCTCTGTGCTGTTTATAGACGAGGCTTATTCGCTTTATAGAAACGAAAATAATACAAATGATTTCGGACAAGAAGCACTCGATACGCTGATTTCCGAAATGGAAAATCATAGAGATGATTTTGTTGTTATTATGGCGGGCTATACAGATGAAATGAATGAGCTTATGAAGGGTAATAATGGTCTTGCAAGCCGTATGCCTTATGTTATAGAATTTCCTAATTATACTAGAGAACAGCTTTGCCAAATTTATTTTAAAATGCTTGGCAATTCATTTGAGTATGATGAAGATTTCCAAAGTGCTGTTACTGAGTATTTTAATTCTATCAGTGATGAAACTCTTTCAGCTAAGGATTTCAGCAATGCAAGATTTGTTCGCAATCTTTTTGAGAGAACCTGTGCAAAAGCAAGTATGAGAATGCAGCTGAGTGGAATAAATAAGCTTACTCTTACAGTAGATGATTTTAAGCTTGCTTCAACAGAAAGAGCTTTTCAGGCTTTAGTTGCTAAAAAATCAAGAATAACAATCGGATTTTAATTGTAGTTAATGCGAGGTAAATTTATAATGTCTGACAAGAAAAAACAGATTGATTTTGTTTTGAAAAATATTATTAAAGCTCTTGATGAGGAGAGAATAGAACATTCGAATGATGAAGAAAATATTAACATAAGCTGTATGACTCATAAATTTGGCTTACATATAGATTTTATGTTTAAGATAAATGCTGAAAATATGTCTGTAATGCTTATATCTGAACTTCCTTGTATAGTTAAAAGGAGTAGAACAGAGGATTTAGCGGCAGCAGTTTGCTTTATCAATAATTTTACTGCAAATGGTTGTTTTGATTTTGATATTGATAATGGAAAGATATTTTTCCGAATGACAAATTGTTTTTGCGATAGCCTTATTGGAAAAGAAGCTTATGAGTATATGATAAACTGTTTATTGAGTATGTTAGATGAATATAGCGAACAATTTAAATTGCTTGCTGAAGGCTCAATAAGCTTGGACGAATTTGTTGACAGAAATGGTATTTAGAGGTGTAGTTTATGGCTGATAAAAATGAAATGATTTCTGCTAATAGAGTTTATGGGTCGCTTTTGAATATTGTTCGAAAAAATAAATATGATTTCGATGATGATGAAGAAATAATGACCGTAAATTTTGATGTTAAAAGAGAGGCAAGCTTTATACCATTTACTATAACTATTGATGCTGAAAGACAGCTTATAAGACTCTATTCGCCACTTGATGTTCAGATTGACGAGAATAACAGATTTGAAGCTTGTGTGAATATTTGCAAGTGCTCTTGTGAATTAGATATGGGCAGTTTTGATTATGATTTATATAGTGGTTCGATAGAGTTCAGAATGGCAACTTCATTTAATGGAAGTTTGATAAGTGATAAGCAAATAGAGAATATGATTTCGTATACTTGTGGAGTAGTCAAGAAATATACGGATAGGCTTTGTAGCTAACAAAATTTCAATGTTCAGGTTGAGCATTTGATGTGTTTGAAGTGCGAAATTCTTAACATCTCTTACTCTTGAGTGGCGGATTTTATCCACCGCTTTTTTGTTTGCAAAACTATGGGTACACTCTAATTGGTGCAAGTTTCAAATATGACCAGATAGTGGGAAATGTATAACTAAACAGCAAGCATCTATCGTGAGATAAAATCTGAAGAAAGCTATAGGCAAACCTTTAGTCTAATTTATATTGCACAGGTCTGTAAAAAATGGACAATAGAAAAGTCCTTGAAATAAATTTTTCTAAAGAAATTTATACATATTTTTTTAAAATTTTGCAAAGTTTTTGAAGCTGTGTTGACAAATATACTTAATTTGATAGAATAAATCTTATAAGACGACTAAAAGGAGGTTGTTTATATTATGAGGCATAAGAATCGTTATAATTATAGCGTTAACAGACAGTATTCTTATTCGGGGTTAAGAAATACATATATAGAAAA
>ULVI01032674.1_pt1 | contig 21714 bp, 19 predicted proteins | sample 1959331 | NCBI WGS metagenome assembly ULVI01 (sample SAMEA4835782, study PRJEB28245) | human gut metagenome | biome: gut microbiome; material: fecal sample | place: Denmark | collected 2008 | reverse complement strand
CCATCACCTTCGCGGAATTGCAGGAAGCTATCAGCAACAAAAATGGTTCGGATTTGGATTGCCTTGTTGCACCAGCGTCAGAGGGAGCAAACACCGTTCCGTTTTCGCCGCAAGGCGGAAACGGCACTATGTTAGCTCCTTCTTCCTTTTAAACTGCGACCCACTTTGCTGGGCTCGCAGTTTAGTTTTTATGTTTCGCTGCATCTCCATACAGAATCTTAGCCAAAACACTGAGTCGGATCAACTGATGGTGTTGTTTTTCCTTTCCAAATCGAACTTACTTCGTTTGGCTTTGATTTGGGGTTTACGTTCCGCCGCATCGCTTTCCCGAATCGAAGCTGTGCTGAGGTTGCGGCTCCGGCAATGCAGCGTGACTCACGGCACGCGCATGATCGACGGCGGCACGCATTTCGTCCGCAAGCTGTATGTATCTGCGGTACTCGATATTGTAGCTGGGGTCGATTGAGCGCACGAGGGAGAAAACACTCGGCGCTTCAGATTCCAAGATGATCGGGCGCGGGTTCAACCGGAAACTCATCTCGTCAAAGTATGGCGTATCTACCGTGATGGTGAAATCAAAATTATACGAATATTCGTAGCGCGGCGGATCATAGCTGACCTGCTTGCCGTCCTTGTCGGTTCGCCTGAGCTCGCGCCGACCTTCGTCAATGTCCAGATGGCTGCCGGTGAGCTGCGAATAATTGAGTATAAGCCCGTTTTCGCGGTTTTCCGTCTGCACGTCCATTAGGATCAGGTAGACCTGCTGCTGGCAGCACAGCTCCGTGGCGAGGTTCGCGCCCAAAACTGACGCAGCAAGCACGAAGTCCGGCTCCCTTTCAACATAAATAAACGCAGGCAGAACGTTTAAGCGTTCTGCCTGCGTTTTTATATACTTGCTTGGAACCAGCATGTTATGCCTGCTCGGATTCAAAATGCTCGGCGACGTCCTTGAGGTACTTGCGTATCGGGAGGTGCTGTGGACACACGCTCTCGCACTGGCCGCAGCCGATGCAGTCGCTGGCCTTGCCGAAGTTCTTGGTGAGATTATAGTAATACTCCCCGTGCGAGCTCCAGCCCTTCTCTGCGGACTCCTGCTTGTCGGCATTGTAGAGCGAGAAGTATTTGGGGATCGCGATATTCATCGGACATCCGTCGGTGCAGTAGGAGCAGCCGGTGCAGGGGACGGTTATAGTACCGTTTATGATGTCAACGGCGGACTTGATGATGGCGCGCTCCTCGTCGTCGAGCGGCTTGAAGTCCTGCATATACGAGGTGTTGTCGAGCATTTGCTGCATATCGCTCATGCCGCTGAGCACCATGAACACCTCAGGACAGCTCGCCGCAAAGCGGATCGCCCAGGACGCATTTGAGGCGGCGGGGGAGTGCTCATGGAACATGGTCTCAACGCGCTCCGGCAGCTTTGCCAGCGTACCGCCCTTGACCGGCTCCATGACGACGACCTTCTTGCCGTGCTTCACCGCAGTCTCGTAGCAGAGGCGCGACTGGACGCCAAGGCTGTCCCAGTCGAGATAGTTCAGTTGGAGCTGCACAAATTCGATCTCCGGCCACTCGGTCAGCACCTTGTCGAGAAAATCGGCGCTGTCATGGAAGGACATCGCAATATGGCGGGTCAGCCCCTTGGCCTTCTTCTCCTTGAGCCACTCATAGCAGTCATACTTCTTGTAGGTTTCGTAGCTGTGGACATTGACGTCGTGCAGAAGATAGTAGTCGAAGTACTCAACGCCGGTCTTGCGCAGCTGCTCGTTGAATATCTTGTCCCTGTCCTCAAAGCTGTGCACATACATGTTGTGCAGCTTTGTCGTCAGAGTGAAGCTGTCGCGCGGGTGCCGGTCAACGACGGCGGCCTTTACGGCGTTCTCACTCTTGTAATCGCAGTACATCCACGCGGTATCAAAGTAGGTGAAGCCGCGCTCGATGAACACATCGACCATCTTCTTGGTCAGTTCAATATCAATGCTGCCGTCGTCGTCCTTGTTGAGCAGGGGCAGACGCATCATGCCAAAGCCAAGTTTTTTTACGCTCATAGTCATTCTCCTTATACCTTAATTATTTTTGCACTGAATTCGTCGGCAACGCCGCTGAGCCGCCCGAAGTCATATTCCTCGGGGCATTCCACGTCGAAGCACTGAGCCGCGCCGCGGTTTATCACGGCCAGAAATGCGCCGTTTTCCGCGCTCGCGCCGAAGTGATCGACCCCGCCGCGGACATAGCGCAGAACCAGCAGGATGTCGGCGTTATATGCCATGAACACCGCGTCGCCCGTGGAGAGCGCGGGATTCGCGCCGCGCATGTTGGCAAGCTGTGCGTAGAGATCATGCAGCTCCGTTTCGCCCTCGCGGAAGGGGAGCCGGTTGAACGGATCGCCCACGCCGCACATGCCCTGCTCGTCGCCGTAGTAAATGCTAGGCACCCCGGGAATGGCGAACTGCAGCACGGCGCACAGCTTTTCGCGCCTGAGCGCGAGACGCAGAGACTCATCGTCGAAGCGGAGCCTCAGCTGATCCTCACGGCTCATGCCGCGGATGGTCGTGCTCGTAGCAAGCGCGGTTCGTATGCGGTCGGTGTCGTGCGTGCCGAGGAGGTTCATAAGCGAGTAGTACATCGGAGCGGGATAATTCATCTGCTGCGAGATCAGAAAATCGCGCAGAACGAAGGCGTCGATGCGGCGGTGGATGAAATCCAGCGCCGCGGCGCGGAATGGGTAATTCATAACGGAATCGAGTGAGTAGCCGAGGGCGTAATTCCTGCGCCCGCCGTAGCTCTCCTTTATCACCGCGTCCTCCCAGACTTCGCCGAGGACCGGCGCGTCGGGGTCAACGCTCTTTACCGCGGAGCGGATGAGCGCGAGCGTATCGTCCGGAAGCTCGTCGGCAACGTCTAGCCGCCAGCCGGATGCACCGCGCCGCAGCCACGTTTTCACGACGCTGTCCTCTCCGCTGACGACAAAGTCCTGCCATGCGCCGTTGCGCTCGTTGACCTCCGGCAGATCCTTGAAGCCCCACCAGCAGCGGTAGTCGTCCGGAAAATGGCGGAAATCGTACCAGCTGTAATACGGCGATTGCGTGCCCTGGCACGCGCCCGTGTCGGGGTATGCACCATAGCGGTTGAAGTACACGCTGTCCGCTCCGGTGTGCGAATACACGCCGTCGAGCATTATGCGTATCCCCATGCCGCGCGCCGTCACGCACAGATGCGTGAAGTCCTCATTCGTGCCGAGGATCGGATCGACCTTCAGATAATCAGAGCTGTCGTAGCGGTGGTTGGAGCGCGCCTCAACGATGGGGTTGAGGTACAGGCAGGTCACGCCAAGCTCTTTCAGGTACGGCAGTTTGCTCTCGATGCCGCGCAGCGTGCCGCCGTAGAAATCGTCCGGCGAATACGAGGTCTCAAATTCGCGCGGCCAGTAGCGTACAGGCTCGTCAAGACTCTTGTGCAGCTCCGGAGTCTGGCCAAGGCTTTTGTGATACTCTATGCCGCGGCTCGCGGTGTCGTCATCCGAGAATGCAAAGCGGTCGGGGAATATCTGATACATCACGCTGCGGCGGAACCAGGCCGGAGTCTCAAAGTCGCGGCAGAACACCGTCAGGCGGAAGCCGCTGCGGCGCTCGGAATAGAGCCTGCCGTAATATCCGCTCCCGTCCGGACAAAGCCAGCGCTCGCCCTCGTCTGTGTCGAGATGGAAGCAGTACCAGAGTGCGGCGGGGCTTTGCGGCGCGATGTACGCGGAGTACAGCTCTCCGGAGCTTTCCATCGCGTATTCAAGATCCAGATCGTCGCCGTACAGAATGAGTGCGGCACTGTTTATTTTTCCGGACGCTAGACGGAAGCTTAGCCGAAGCTCCTCGCCGCTCCTGACGGCGCCGACGGGGCAGCGGAACCGGATGCTCCGCGCGTCGTGCACTGCCGTGAGCTGCTTTGAGCTGACGTCGCGCAGCACCGAGACGATATGCGCCGCGCGCGGCTGGTACGGCAGCAGCTCCTTCTCGTCGGCATCCGCCATGCGGCAGTCTTCACAGCACTCCGCGCAAATCTCAAGCGCGGCTTCGAGCTTCATCCCGCAGTCATCCATCAGCAGCCGCATCAATTCCGGAGCCGCAAATGCGCTCTTTTGAACCGGAAGACACTCGCGCAGCCGCTCCAGCGGCAGCCCGCGATCAACGCAGTCGCGCGCCGCAGCATATACCGTTGCCGCTGCGTTGAAATACTCGCGCATAGCCGCCGGACAGGATGCCGACTCAAGCTCCGCGCATAGCTCTGCGTCGCCGCCTATGGCGCGCCAGACTCCGTCTACCCGCCTTGCCGTAACGCTCCGGCGACTGCTGTAGCGGATGGCAAGGCTGTAATCCTCACTCCAGCATTCGGTGTATGTGCCGCCGAAGTATATCTCAAATGTTTTTTCGTTTTCTGTCTCTCTTACAGCATCCATATATAAAGCTTTGCGTACTCCTGTGCAGAAATTTCGAAGCCGAAATCGGCCTTCATTGCGTGGTCGATAAGCCCGCGCATAACGTCCTTGTCGTTCCAGCAGCTGAGAGCGAGACGTATCGCGTCACGCAGTTCCCATGCGTCGTAGTTTGCAAACGAGAAGCCGTTGCCCTCACCGGTGAAGCGATTATAGGGCGTCACGGTGTCGCGCAGGCCGCCGGTCTCGCGCACTATCGGCAGGGAGCCGTAGCGCATGGCTATCATCTGGCTCAGGCCGCACGGCTCAAAGCGCGAGGGCATGAGGAAAAAGTCGCTCGCCGCGTAGACAAGATGGCTCAGCTCCTCGCTGTACCCGATGTACGCGCACAGCCGCCCCTTGTAGCGGTATTCCGCCGCGCGCATGAAGTTTTCAAAACGCTCGTCGCCGCTGCCGAGGAGCATGAACTGAATGTCCTCATGCTGCATGATATCGTCAAGTATGCAGGCAACAAGATCGAAGCCTTTCTGCTCGGTCATGCGCGTGACCATCGCGACAAGCGGCATATCCGGGCGCTGCTCAAGTCCCATCCGTTCCTGCAATGCCGCCTTGCAGACGGCCTTGCCCTTCAGGTGCCCGCGGTCATATGTCGCGGGGAGGAGCTTGTCGGCGTGAGGGTTAAACACCTTCTTGTCGATACCGTTTATGATGCCCGAAAGCTCGTGACTGCGGGCGTTCAGGATGCCCTCAAGCCCCTCGGCGTAATACGGCATTTTTATCTCCGAGGCGTAGCTGGGGCTGACGGTGTTTATGCGGTCGGCAAAAACGCAGCCGGCTTTGAGAAAGTCCGCGCAGCCGTTGAGCTCCATGAATTCCGGCGTATAGTAGCGGCTGTCGACGTTCAGCAGATCCTGCACGTAGTCGAAGCCGAACTTGCCCTGAAACGCGATGTTATGTATCGTCAGCAGAAATTTTAGTCCCGCCTGCATACCGCCCTGATACTGCGTCTTTGCCAGCATCGGCAGCATCGCGGTGTGCCAGTCGTTGCAGTGCAGTACCTGCGGAGTGAAATCGAGGTTCGGGATGCAGTCGAGCACGGCGCGGCAGAAGAACGCGTACTGCTCGCCCTCGGCCTGACCGCCGCGGTATATTTTATCGCCGAAGTACTGCTCGTTGTCGATGAGATATATCGTCACGCCGTCAAGCTCTAGCTTCTCGACGCCGACATATGCCTGCCGCCAGCCGAGTGTGCAGTAAAAGTCGAACATGTGCTCCACGCGGTCGGCGTATTTATCCTTGATGACGCGGTGATACGGCGTTATGACGCGCGCGTCGATGCCGAGCTTTGCAAGCGACTTCGGCAGCGTGCCGACGACGTCGGCAAGTCCGCCGGTCTTACTCAGCGGCGCGCACTCTGCCGACGCCAGCAGCACATTCGGCAGCGCGGTGAGGTTCTTTTCACGCAGTATTTCACGAAACTCTTTTTTCATGGCGTACTTCCTTTCGCTGAAAATTATTTCTTCCTCGGTTTAAATTCATAGTATACACAGCTCATCGGCGGGAGAACTATGCGCGCCGAATGCTGCATATCGAGAAACGGTTTTCTGCGCGTCCGCACAGCGCCGGGGTTCTTCACTCCGCTGCCGCCGAAGCGCTCGTCATCGCTGTTGAGTATCTCTTTAAGCGTACCGGCCATGGGCAGACCGATCTGAAAATCGTCGTACCGCACGGGAGTGAAGTTGCAGGCGCAGACAAGATACGCGCCCTTTTCGGCGTCCGGCTCCATGCGCATGAACGCGACAGAACTGCGCTCGCGGTCGTCGACGTTCAGCCACTTGAAGCCGTCCCAGCCGTGATCGCGGCCATACATCGCGGGAGTGGCGGTGTATATCCAGTTGAGCGCGCGGTAATACTGCCGCAGCTGCTCGTGGCGCGGATAGTCAAGCAGCAGCCAGTCAAGCCCCTGCCGCCAGTTCCACTCGATGAACTGCCCGAACTCGCCGCCCATGAATATCAGCTTCTTGCCCGGATGGGCGAACTGATAGCCGTACAACGCCCGCAGCGAGCTGAACTTCTGGTCGTAGTCGCCGAACATCTTGTCTATCATCGACTTCTTGCAGTGCACTACCTCGTCGTGCGAGTAGGCGAGCACGTAGTTTTCGGAGAACGCATACATCATCGAGAAGGTGAGCTTGTCGTGATGATGACTGCGGTAGAGCGGGTCCATGGACATGTAGTCGAGCGTATCGTGCATGAAGCCCATGTCCCATTTGAAGCAGAAGCCCAGTCCGCCGTCCTCCGGAGGGGCGCTTATCTTCGGGAATGCGGTCGATTCCTCGGCTATCGTCACGGCGCCGGGGTAATTTACGAGCACCGTGGAATTCAGCTTCTGCAGGAATGCGACTGCGTCGAGGTTTATATTCCCGCCGTTTCGGTTCGGCGTAAACTCGCCGGGGCGGCGGCCATAGTCGAGATACAGCATCGAGCTTACCGCGTCTACACGGATGCCGTCTATGTGATATTCCTCAAAGAATTTGCAGGCCGACGAAACGAGGAAGCTCTGCACCTGATCCGACGCATAGTCGAACACCAGAGTTCCCCATTCGGGGTGCTCCGCCATGCGGCGCTCCTTGCACTCAAAGAGGGGAGTGCCGTCAAAATTGGCAAGCCCGTGCTCGTCCTTCGGGAAATGCGCGGGCACCCAGTCCATGATGACACCGATGCCGGTGTGGTGCAGCTTGTCCACAAGGTATTTGAAATCGTCCGGATTGCCGTAGCGCGAGGTCGGGGCGTAATACCCCGTGACCTGATAGCCCCAGCTCCCATCGTAGGGGTACTCCGTGATGGGCATAAGCTCCACGTGCGTAAAGCCCATGTGCTTGCAGTAGACGGCGAGAGAATCGGCAAGCTCGCGGTAGGCGGGCTTCTTGCCGCTCAGCTCCCGCCATGAGCCGGGGTGCAGCTCGTATATGCTCATCGGCTCGCGCATGAAATCGCGCGCGGCGCGGCGGCTCATATAGCTCTCGTCCGTCCATTTATAGCTCCCGCCTTTCCAGACCCTGGAGGCGGTGTTTTCTCCGTGCTCGCTCCACGCGGCAAAGGGGTCGGACTTCAGTATCTCATGCCCGTCGGCGCCGGTGACGCAGAATTTATAAAGAACTCCGTCGGAAAGCCCCTCGACAAAGCAGACCCATACTCCGCCGTCGATGTACTCCATCGGAGTCGCGGCGCGATCCCACGAGTTGAAATCGCCGACGAGACTGACCCGCTGCGCATTCGGCGCCCAGACGACAAAGCGGTGCGCCCCAAGCTCCGGAATATAGCGGCAGCCGAAACACAGCCACGCCTTGCGCGCGCAGCCGGTATTGAAAAGATACACGTCCTCATCAGGTATGAATTTTTTCTCTCTGTCGTTCATGTCAGCTCTCCTCCGTTGAAGGTCTCTTCCTATCTTTTTATTATAACTTGCTTTCGTCGTAATTCCAAGTAAAAATTGTCGGGTCGTGAAAACTGTTATAATGATACAACAGATTGTAAAATATGACGAATAAAATTTGAACGCAAAATCATCAAATCTTCCTGAAATTTGAACATGAAATGATTTTACTGCACAATTTTTGACATAACATAAAATATGTATAAAATCATGGCATGCAGAAATACGAAAAATTTGTTGATTATGCCTATATGCGGCGCTAATTATCTTAACATTTCAGCGTTTTAACTGAAATTCGTCAAAATGCAAAATTTTGATGCCGACCGGCCTTGAAAAAAGATGATTTATAGGCTAAAATACACAAACACAAGACAAAATAGCCGGTACACATTTCATTACACAGGAGAGAACTCAAAATGGACAAGATGATATGGTTGACTCCGCTCTTCGCGGCGGTTGCACTTCTCTTCGCACTTTATAAGGCGCGCTATGTCAGCAAGTGCGATGCGGGAAACAGCCGGATGCAGGAGATCGCAGCCGCTATTGCCGAAGGCGCAAGTGCCTTCCTTCGCGCCGAATATAAAATACTTGCGATATTTATCGTAGTTTTGTTTGTGCTGATCACTATATTCATAGACATCGGCACCGCCGTCTGCTTCGTCATCGGAGCATGCTTCTCGATACTTGCGGGCTTTTTCGGAATGCGCGTCGCCACCAAGGCGAACGTCCGCACCGCCAACGCCGCTCTCACCAGCGGCATGAACAAGGCGCTCAGCGTCGCGTTCTCCGGCGGCTCCGTCATGGGCATGTGCGTTGTCGGTCTCGGCCTGCTCGGATGCAGCCTTATCTACATAATCACCGGCAACTACAACATCCTCTTCGGCTTCTCCCTCGGCGCATCGTCCATCGCGCTGTTCGCCCGTGTCGGCGGCGGCATATACACCAAGGCTGCCGACGTCGGCGCCGACCTCGTCGGCAAGGTCGAAGCCGGTATCCCCGAGGACGACCCCCGCAACCCCGCCGTCATCGCCGATAACGTCGGTGACAACGTTGGTGACGTCGCCGGTATGGGCGCTGACCTCTTCGAGTCCTATGTCGGCGCGCTCGTCTCCGCGCTCACGCTGGGCGTCTCCGTTCAGGGACTGTTCACCGGAGCCGGTGCGATCTTTCCGCTGATAATCGCGGCTGTCGGCATTCTCGGTTCCGTTATCGCCACCTTCTTTGTCCGCGGCAAGGATGACTCCAACCCCCACAAGGCTCTCAAGATGGGCTCCTACGTTTCCGCCGTTATCGTCGCGGTGCTGTCCGTCGTACTCAGCTACAGCTTCTTCGGAAAGATATACTACGCTCTTGCGATAATTGCCGGCCTCATCGTCGGCCTCGTCATCGGCTTCGTCACCGAGGTCTACACCTCCGACGATTATAAATCCGTCAAACGCATCGCTGCCCAGTCCGAGACCGGCTCCGCCACCACCATCATCTCCGGCGTCGCCGTCGGCATGATGAGCACCTGGGTCCCCATTGTTCTGATATCTGTCGGTATCTACGTCTCCTACGCCGTCACCGGCGACCTCTACGGCATCGCGCTCGCCGCCGTAGGTATGCTCGCCACCACCGGCATCACTGTCGCGGTCGATGCTTACGGCCCCATCGCAGACAACTCCGGCGGCATCGCCGAGATGAGCGGCCTTGATCCTCATGTCCGTGAGATAACCGACAAGCTCGACGCCGTCGGCAACACCACCGCCGCAATGGGCAAGGGCTTCGCCATCGGCTCCGCAGCGCTCACCGCGCTCGCGCTCTTTGTCTCCTACGCCACCGAGGTCAAGCTCGACGCTATTGACCTGCTCGACCCCAATGTCGTTATCGGCCTGCTCATAGGCGGTATGCTCCCGTTCGCGTTCTCTGCGCTGACCATGGATTCCGTTTCCAAGGCCGCGTATAAGATGATCGAAGAGGTTCGCCGCCAGTTCCGCGAGATCCCCGGCATCCTCAAGGGTGAGGCAAAGCCCGATTACAGCTCCTGTGTCTCCATCTCTACCCGCGCCGCGCTGCACGAGATGATCGTCCCCGGCGTCATGGCCGTTGTCGTACCTCTCCTGGTCGGCATCCTGCTCGGCCCCGCCGCTCTCGGCGGCCTGCTCGCAGGCTCTCTGGTCACCGGCGTTCTGCTGGCTATCTACATGTCCAACGCCGGCGGCGCTTGGGACAACGCCAAGAAGTACATCGAAGGCGGACACAATGGCGGCAAGGGCTCCGATGCGCATAAGGCCGCCGTCGTCGGCGACACCGTGGGCGACCCGTTCAAGGATACCTCCGGCCCGTCCATCAACATCCTCATCAAGCTGATGACCGTTGTCTCGCTTGTTTTCGCTCCGCTCTTTATACAGATCGGCGGACTTCTCTGATAATTGACACCCTACCTTATCCCTTTCCTTAGCGCAGCGCCCCGAATTGATTCGGGGCGCATTTTTTTTCGCGGCGGGGTGCGGCGAATTATTTGACGCTGCGCGGCATAGGCTTATGCGGAGGACAGGCGTAATTCTTAAGTTATATTAATTTGAAAAATCGCGGCCTGAGACACTTGCTTTATTGTCGAGATTTCATTATAATGTATAGGCTTTATTTGTTGGTTGAGGTTAGAAAATGAAAAAGATTTTTGTAAACGTTGGATTACTGACGATATTGCTGGTAGTTTTCTGGTTTACGCTGCTGGCCAGAGTGTCGCAGCCGGAGTACAACCCCACGGTGAACGTGCCGGATGACGTGACGCCGCCCGTGGAGCAGAGCGCTGAGCCTGAAGCAACCCCGACGCCGACTCCTACCCCGACGCCGGAACCCACTCCGGAGTATTTCACCCTGTCCTTCATCGGCGACTGCACCCTTGCACCGCACCAGAATACGCAGGATTACTTCAATAAGGTGGGGGATGACTACGCTTATCCCTTCGCAAATACCGTTCAGTACTTCGCCGACGATGAATATACCTTTGCAAACCTTGAATGCACTTTCTCTGACAGAAGCCTGTCTCCGGTCGGATACCCCACGTTCTATTTCCGCGCGCCCACGTCGTATGTAAACATCCTGCTTGAGGGCGGGGTCGATTTCGTCACGACTGCGAACAACCACCTCAGCGACTTCGGTGATAAGGGCGTTGAGGATACATATGCAACGCTGGATAACGCCGGTCTGCCCTACGGCAAGGTTGGTCAGGCGCAGGTAGTCACGACTAAGAATGGCATAAAGATCGGCGTCTACTGCGGCTTCAATATTAACGACGGTTACTTTGTCCCGACAACGGATGAATGTGTGAATGCGATAAATCAGATGAAAGCCGACGGCGCAGAGTATATCGTCATGGCTTTCCACTGGGGCAAGGAGCTGTATTATAAGCCGACTCAGAAGATGATAGACCTCGCGCAGGCCTGCATCGACGCGGGAGCCGATCTCATCTATGGCACGCATCCGCATGTCCTCGGGCCGATCGTCGAGTATAACGGCGGCATAATCATGTACAGTGTCGGCAACTGGAGCTTCGGCGGAAACACCCAGCCCACGGATCAGGACACCGCGATTATTCAGGTTACGATCAAGCGCGACCTTGACGGCAGCATCACGACCGAGGGCTATGATGCCATACCGTGCTGCGTCAGTTCGAATATGAGCGGCGGCGTCGGATATAACGACTATAAGCCGACCCCGTATCCGGAGGACAACGAGGGCTACAAGCGCGTACTGAGCAAGCTGGATATGAATTCCGGCTGGGAGAACGCAAACAAGGATTACAGCGCGTGGTACAGTGCCTGGGGCTGATATAATAATTTGATAAATCGGGCGTACTTTTGCAGTACGCCCGATTTTTTGCCAGTCAAAACCATCCGGCTCAGCCGGATGGTTGTCCGATATATATCGACGAGAAGGTCTCTATGTGGCCGTCATGGCGTGTGCCTGGGGGATTGTCCGGAATATAATAGTCATAGCACAGGCGGACATCCTCGACGTAAAGCTCGGTGAGAGCATAGGTCTCCGAATATGTCACCGTGGGCGTCTCGCCCTGAAGTGCGGAGCTGCCATGCTGCCACGCGAGCCGCGTCCGCGTGAGATAATATTTGCCGCCGCGGAAGTGCAGCGTGTGACAAAGGAAGCCAGCGTCAGGGCACAGCTCGTATATTGCAATATCCGCGTCGCGGCCCTCGTCAACGGCGGCGAAAAAGTCATTGAGCAGCGCCGGATTCGTCATATCAATGCTGCAATTGAGCGCCAACGCGCAGCAGCCAAGCTCGCCGAGCCGCGCGGCCAGCGGAGCGATCTCGTCCTGAGTGAGATTCAGCCCGCTGCCGGAGAAGAGCTTAAGATAAAGCTCCTTGTATCCGTCCGCGGTTTTATACGCCTGCTCCACCGCTGCGGATGATAGCGACGCGAACAGCTCGGTTTCTTCGGAAATGCTGTCCGCCGGTGCACCGGCTTGAGCGGGGGTGGCATTGACATTCGTGTCAGCCTGCGGCTCAGTCTGCTTCGCATCGGATCTGACGCCGACGAGCACATTGGCCGCGAGCAGTATCGCGGCAGCGCACACAAGAACAATTATGCAGAGCGGAAGTATTCGTTTCATGGTATCAACCTCTTGAGACCTGCAAACAGTTTACATAACAACTATATATCCGCACCGAGCACAGCTTATCCGGAGGCACTTTGATAAAAACATTGACTCTTTGCCGCCGCAGTGTTACGCTTTATCCAAAGATTGGAGGGCAACGAATGCGGATATATAGGAAATGGGTCGGCAGACAGCCCGCGAAAGCAGGGGAGATGTATCTGCTGGAGTGCTCGCAGGAGGAGCAGTTCACGCAGATGTTCCCGCTGATAGGCCAGCAGGCGCTCCACGCCACCAGCGGGCGCGATGTGATATACAGGCTTTACCTCATATGCGAGGACGGGCGGAGAATTCTGCCTGTCGATAAGCCGTCGGTGATGATGGGCGCGTTCAACGGCGGAAAGTCCCCGCTTGCCGACTGCGGGATAATCACGGCGGAGCGCATTGAGGAGCTTGTGAAAACCGATGAGCTGCTGCCGTCGGTCGAGGCGAGCGTGTATCTTGCCGAGAGCTGACAGACTTATATAAGGCTGCTCAGCTCGTCAACGGTGCAGATCTTTGCCCCGATGCGCGCCATATCCTCAAGATTTGCACGCTGCACCTCGTCGGTCACGGACGATGTGCAGTCCGAAAGGACGACGACGTCATAGTCGAGCGAAAGCGCGTCGTAGCAGCTGCTGCGGATGCAGTTTGGCGTGGTTGTTCCGGCGAGGATCACAGTATCCACGCCCAGCCTGCGCAGTATCAGGTCTACCTGCGTATGAAAAAACGCGGAGAAGCGCGGCTTGACTATGCAGTAGTCCTGCGGCAGAACGATGAATTCCGGCGGAAAAGCGTCGGATATTTCGGGAGCGCACTCCTCGGAAAGCGGCTTGCCGCCCTTGAACCAGACATCGTAGCGGCATTTTTCAACGTCGCTGCCGTCCGCTCTGTAATGACGCGTGGCATATACCACGGGGACGCCAGCCGCGTGGCAGAGGTCTATCGCTCTGGCGCATGCGGGGACTGTGGCCGCGGCAGAGGGAATGCAGATGGGCGAGGCAGGGGAGATGAAGCCGCCCTGCATATCGATCATTATCAATGCGTATTTTTTCATGACTGTTCCTTTCAAATTTTTGTTTTATACTATAATCGCACAGATAGAAAAATATTTCAATTGTCAAAAACGACGAAGCATATGCTTCGTCGTTTTCGTGTGATTACAGCTTTACGTCGCGTTTCTGCTTGTTATAGAGTTTATTCAGCAGCGGGCGGACAACATAGAACAAAAGCTTGTTATCGAGATTGAACCAGTATATCAGCATGGACACCGGAAGGAGAGACAGCAAGGCAATGATAAGCTTTTTGAATTTCATAATTACCACCCTTCGTAATCGTCGAGATCGAGCAGACTTGCGTCGATCGGCTCTTCCTGCATAACGGCGGTCATGTAGTCGCTGAACTGCTTGCGCATAGAGCTGCGGCTTATGGTGCGGTGGTCGAACATATCGTTCTGCACCCAGACGAGATGTGCGCCGCGCTCCTTGGCCTGATCGTTCACAACGCCCGCGAGACCCATTGCGCCCTTGCAGGTGATGTCGTCATAGACGAGTATCATGTCGCAGTTGAATTTCTCAGCCTCATCCCAGAACTCAAGCAGATGCTTGTAGCCGCCGGTGAGGTGGCGGCGCATGACGCCGCGCTCGTAGTTGTGCGCAATGTCGATAAGCGCCTGATCGACGTTGTCCTCGGACATTATGACGTTGCCGGAGAACATGTCCATCTGCGCCACGACCAGTACGCCCCAGCAGTTGTACGCCCAAGTGTTGAAATCAACATAGTAGCAGCCGGGGCCGCCCCATGTTATCATGCGATGGCGCGCGTTCGGGAAGCTGACGACCTTGTCGCGGTAGGCTTTCTCGGCAATTTTCAGCGCCTTTTTCGCGGCCTTGTCGATATACGGCATGCGTCCGCCGGAGAAGGTGAAATAGAATGCGTGGAACAGCGGGGAGATGACGTTTGCGTAGGGCGTATACGGGGTCTTGATGTACTCCCACGCCTCAAACTCATTGCGTACTTCGGCGTTGTGCTTCTTCATTATCTCGAAGAACGCCTTCTCGTCGAACTTCTCGCCGGTATTCTGCTCGATGAAGCGGATGACCTCTTTCATCTGGGCGAGGGCATATTTATCTGTTGCCGCGTCCTCCCAGCGCATCGGGATACCCGCAACCATGGAGGGGATTGTGACGCGGCGCTCGATGAGCTGGCTATTCATGGTCGAGGAGTCGCAGGGCATATTGTTCGTGACGAGGCACGCGCCGATCTGGGGGTAATCGTCGTTGATCGCAACACCGGCGGCGTTCGCGCTGAGACGGCAGGAGTCGGCAGGCAGACCAGCGTTTTCCATGACGTCCATGTAAAACGGTGCCAGACTCTGATCCATGTATGTGCCGAGGAGCCCCTGAAGCACTTCGAGCGGCAGAGCCTTGAGATTCGGGAAACAGGCGATTATCTCGGGGCACATGGTCTGCTCAAGCATGACGAACTTGTCTGCAAATTTCGTGTCGCCGAAGCGGCGGTCGCCCTTCATGCTGTCGGCGATCATCTGCGTTGCGCCTTTCATGATGGCGTGCATCTGCGTGTGTGATACGCGCAGAGCGGGGCCGCGCATACCGGCCATGCATTTGTCCACCATGTTCAGGCTGCCGAGGTAGGAGCCGAGCCAGCGGTACTCAAGCATACCGCGCATGATGCGTACCGGAGACTTTGCGACGAACTGCACCAGCAGCCCGAGGTTCACGACCCACTGCGTGTAGTCATAGAATGTATCCTTGAGGCCGCGCCACTCGCGGTGCTTTGCGATGCCGCTGCCCTTGATGAAACGCTTTCCGTCGTTTGCCATCACTGCTTACCTCCCTGAATTTTCTTGATCTCGATGCTCTCGACAAAGGCCTGGAACCGAGTGCGGAGCTGACCGGCGGATGCCATGGTGTACTCCTTCTCGACGCCGATGCACGGGATGTGCTCCTTCTCGACCATGTCATGTACGCCCATGACGCGCTCATAGCTCCAGAATTCACAGAACTTCATCTGGAGGTACAGCACGCCGTCGGCGTGATAATCGTTTACGAGCTGCTTGAGATAACGGCGGCGCTGCTCCTGCTTCTCCTTGTTCATGAAGCGGGGGCACTCGCTGGTGCTGAGGTAGTGGCGGGCGACGGCGGTCAGCGCGCTCTCGCCGTCGCGGATGATTATCTCCTCGCGGCCGGGGAGAGAGCCGTAGCAGTAACGGTCGGCGACGACGTATGCGCCGCAGTCCTCAAGAAGCTTCGTGAAGGCCGGATCATCGACCTCAGAGCCGGTAACGACGATACGTGCCCTGTACGCTGGCTTGGGGTCAGGCTCGCGGGTCTTTATCTCCCCCAGAGTCTCGCGGAGCATGTCTTTCACAAGATACTGCGGGCAGCATTCGCTGACAAGCTGTATCACATGGAACTCATAGCTCGTTATCGGCGGGTTTTCAAGCTTGCGGAATTCACCGATCTCGGTGATGATCCGGCAAATCTCGTTGTGCTCGTCTATCGCCTGCCGGAGGGCGGCCTCGGAGACGTCGATGCCGTAGACCTCGCTGAGTGGCTGGAGTATGTATTTGCGCAGCTGCTCCTCATAATGCTCATAGGCCGCGGGCGTAGTGACGAAGGGGACGTCCATCATGCTCATGAAAAACTGGGGGTTCACAGGCTTCACGAGGCCGAGAATGTCGAAATATTCGTGCGCGCGGTGCATCATCTGGCAGGTCTCAGAGGACATCATCGCGGAGAGAAAGTTGTATCCACCCTCGATGCTGCGCTCAAGGATGCTGCGGGTGAAGGGACATGTCTTGTTGGTCATGTAGTAGGTGCCGATGTCGGTGCTGCCGGTTCCGGGGGCGCGCAGGCGCACGGAGAAGCAGCCGGGCAGGTTCAGCAGAACTTCGGGGACAAAATAGCAGGTGTAGCCCAGCGCCTTTTTGCCGTCCGCCGCGGCCTGTTTGACAAGCTCGTTGTTCGCGTCGGCAAGGAGACTCTCAAAATATATGAGGTGCTTTAAATCTTTCATATTTCCCTCCCAAATCTATTCACCGTGAATAATCACGGCTTGGATGATATCATATTGCCGGTTTTGTGTCAATTTGAAATGGACTGATATTCTTGACAAACCGAGCCATTGACGGCATAATGTCACTGTGATTCACAGTGAATAATCACAGACGGGAGGGCACCGTGCATGGCCTTTGAGAAAATAAGCATACCGTCGCCGAAGGAGTATTTCTTTGACGAGATAAAATCCAAAATCCTCCTTGGCGAGCTTCGCCCCGGCGAGAAGCTGCCGAGCGAACGGCTGCTGGCCGAGCAGACGGGCGTGAACCAGTCGGCGCTGCATCTTGCGATAAAGGAGCTTGAGCGGGCGGGATTTGTCGAGATAATTCCGCGGCACGGGACTTATGTCGCCGACTTTGCCGCGAATGGAAATTACGACACGCTGCATGAGATACTGCGCACCGGCGGGAGACACCTGACGCGCGAGCGCATCGTCTCGCTGGTCGAGACGCGTAACGCTATCGAGGGCGGCGCACTCATCCGCCTTGCGAAGGAGCATACGCCCGCGGATATAGCGAAGCTGCGCGAGTATATCGCCACATTCCGGACGATGCGCGGCAAGGATCTGACGGCGGCGGAGCTTGGCCGCATGACCAAGGGCTTTCATTATCTCATCTGCCGCCTGAGCGGTAACGAGGTGTTCATCCTTCTGATGAATTCGTTCACCGAGATATCGCAGGATCTGTGGACCTACTGCGCCGGATACTGGGGCATAGATGAGCTGATAGAGCAGAGCGAGCACATAACGGAGCTTGTCGAGCAGGGGAGAGGCTTAGAGGCACAGGTGTATATAACGGACAAGTTTGACCAATACGTCAGAGAGTGCGGTGTAAACGGCGCGGAATAAAAAATAAGCTCCCGTAAAAACAGGAGCTTAAAAATTATATATGAGTTACAGATTGTGTACTCTCAGGGCGCGGATCGCGTTGAGAACGGCTATTATCATAACGCCGACGTCTGCGAATATCGCGGCCCACATGTTGGCCATACCGAGAGCGACGAGCAGCAGGCAGCCGAATTTGACGACCAGCGCGAAGCCGATGTTCTCATATACGATGCGGATGCACTTGCGGGATATTTTGATCGCCTTTGCGATCTGGAGCGGATCGTCGTCCATGAGCACAACGTCGGCAGCCTCGATAGCGGCGTCGGAGCCCATGGCGCCCATCGCAATGCCGATGTCCGCGCGGCTGAGAACAGGAGCGTCGTTGATGCCGTCACCGACGAAGGCGAGTTTAGCGCTGCCGCTGTTGGCCGCGAGCAGCCCTTCGACCTTCTCGACCTTGCCGGCCGGAAGCAGTTCGCTGTACACCTCGTCAACGCCGAGCTCGGCTGCGACGGAGTCGGCGACCTTCTTCATGTCACCGGTGAGCATAACGGTCTTCTCAACGCCCGCATGCTTCAGGTTTGCAATGGCCTGCTTGGAGTGCGGCTTGACGATATCGGAGATGACGATGTGTCCGGCGTACTTGCCGTCAAGCGCCATATGGATTATTGTACCGATGCTGCGGCAGTTCTGGTAGGGGATGTTCAGCTGCTCCATGAGCTTGTCGTTGCCGGCGGCGACCTGAACTCCATCTACCTTGGCGATAACGCCGTGACCGCTGATCTCTTCAATATCAGTGACGCGGCTGCGGTCGATCTCCTTGCCGTAGGCGCGCTGGAGACTCTTGCTGATAGGATGTGAGGAGGCGCACTCGGCGAGAGCTGCGTACTCAAGCAGCTTTTCCTGCTCGATGGGGGTGTGATGCACGGCGCTGACCTCGAATACGCCCTGGGTCAGCGTGCCGGTCTTGTCAAACACAACAGTCTTGACCTGAGACAAAGTCTCAAGATAGTTGGAGCCTTTGATGAGGACACCTTCCTTGCTCGCGCCGCCGATGCCGGCGAAGAAGCTGAGCGGGATGCTGATGACGAGCGCGCAGGGGCAGCTGACAACGAGGAAGGACAGCGCACGGTATATCCACTGTTCCCACTGTGCGTCAAGTCCGGTGATGAGACGGACTACCGGCGGCAGCACCGCGAGGGCGAGCGCGCTGTAACAAACGGCGGGGGTATATACGCGGGCGAACTTCGAGATGAACGCCTCGGAGCGGGATTTGCGGGAGCTGGAGTTTTCGACAAGCTCAAGTATCTTGGAGACGGTGGACTCGCCGAACTCCTTGGTGGTTTTGACTTTCAGAACGCCGGTCATGTTTATGCAGCCGCTTATAATATCGTCGCCGGGCTTGGCGTCGCGCGGGAGGCTTTCACCGGTCAGTGCGCTGGTGTTGAGCGAGGAGCTGCCTTCAACGATGACACCGTCGATAGGAACCTTTTCGCCTGGCTGCACAACGATGATGCTGCCGACAGCGACCTCATCGGGATCGACCTTTTCAAGCTTGCCGTCGCGCTCAATGTTGGCATAATCGGGGCGGATATCCATGAGCGCGCTGATGTTCTTGCGGCTCTTGCCGACGGCGTAGCTCTGGAACAGCTCGCCTATCTGGTAAAACAGCATAACGGCGATAGCCTCGTTGTAGTCGCCGCTGCGCTCATATATCGCCAGCGCAAACGCGCCGACCGTGGCGACGGCCATCAGAAAGTTCTCGTCAAATACGCGGCGGTTGAGTATGCCCTTGCCGGCCTTTCGGAGTATATCGTAGCCGATGATGATGTATACGACCAGATACAGCGCCAGACGAAGCAGGCCGGTGACGGGGATAAAGTGCAGCGCGATGAGCATTATGGCCGCGATGATGATGCGTGTCAGCATCTTTCTCTGCTTCTTGGACATTACGGAGCATCTCCTTTATAATTAAACGTTCATTTAATCATTAGGCCGGGCAATGCGCCCGCCCTCAGCAGCGGACGGGCGCTTCCGGTAAAATCAAAGCTCGATCTCGCAGTCAGACTCGACCTTCTTGCAGGCCTTGAGCACTTCTTTCATGACTGCCTCTGCATCCTGGCCTTCTTCAAACTCTACTATCATCTTCTGAGTCATAAAGTTCACGACAGCGGAGGCAACGCCGGGGGTTTTCTTGGTGGCTTCCTCCATAAGATTTGCGCAGTTGGCGCAGTCCACTTCTATGTTGTAAGTCTTTTTCATTGAGAATAATCTCCTTTCTGCGTGGCGTGCAAATCATTTCTTGATTAAGCACTTGTTTAATCATTGTGGCCGTAGTATAATATGCGCGAAAAGGAAAGTCAATCCCTTCGGTAAACTCATGTCCAAAGGGGCAAAAAGCGTTTCCGAACGGGCGAAAACGGAGGAGTAAGCATGGCAAAAACCGAATTGCCGCATAATCACGGCGAAGAAAAAATGAACACGGCTGAGATACGCGAGGTGCTCGAACAGGTGGATAATTTTCAGACCATAGCGGACGTGTTTCGCCAGCTGGGCGATACGACGCGCGTGAGGATATTCTGGCTGCTGTGCCACTGCGACGAGTGCGTCGTGAATATCGCGGTAATGCTGGATATGTCAAGCCCGGCCGTGTCGCATCACTTGCGCACCCTGCGCGACAGCGGGCTGATAGTCAGCCGCCGCGAGGGCAAGGAAGTGTATTATCACGCGGCGGACAGCGCGCAGAGCCGCCTGCTGCATGAGATGATAGAGCAGGTCATGGACATTGCGTGCCCCGAATGGCGCGAGGAGGCGGAATAATGCGCGCGGCAGAAATTTTTCCGGGCGTGCGGCTGCATTTCCTCTCACTGCCCGGAGATGCCATACCCAGATGTGCCGTAGGGAAGCTTGCGGTGCTGTATTGCCGCGCGGAGCGCGTCGGCTGGAAAACGGCCGCAGGCAGCAGCGTGAATCTTGGGGCGGGCGATTTCTGCGTCTGCCCCGGAGAACTGCTGGCCGATGCGGAGTTCTATTTCCCGAACGACCGCTGTGAGCTGCTGCACATAGAGCTGGAGGACGGCGCGGCGCCGGAGCTGATTGCGGATTCCGGCGTGACGCCGAAGCGCCTTAAAGACAGGCTCTGCGGCGCGGGCTGCTTCCCGCATACGGGCAGCGAGCAGACAGAGAGCATTTTTTCCGCGTTTTATGACCAGCCAGAGGAGCTGAGAAACGCTTATCTCAGGATTAAAACTCTGGAGCTTCTGCTGTATCTGGCAAAGCTCGAACCCTCAGGGCGGAACCAGATGACGCAGTATCAGGCGGAGCAGGTGCGCGTGATCCGCGAGATACACGATCTGCTCGCGTCGAACATGGAGCGCCGCTTCACGATCGAGGAGCTGTCGCACAAGTATCTGATGAACCAGACGACGCTCAAGGCCGTGTTCAAGTCCGTCTACGGCGAATCAATCGCGGCGCACATGAAGGAGCACCGTATGGAGAAGGCGGCGGCGCTGCTGCACGAATCCGACATGAGCATCGCAGAGATCGGACGGCTCGTAGGCTACGAGAGTCAGAGCAAGTTCACAGCCGCGTTCAAGGAATCCTACGGCTGTCTGCCGAAGGAGTATAGAAAGAAGGTATAAAAAATTCCTTGCCCGTATAGACGGGTGTCCGTAAAACAGTTATTCCTCCGTATGGCTTAGACCATGCGGAGGATTTGTTTATGTCTAATCTTCAAACTTGCTGGCGGCAAACGGTTTGTCAAAACCGTTTGCGGACGGCAAGCCCACAGGGGGTAGCCGCTTTAGCAGCGCAAGGGGGTGTAGCCACCTTGACGGAACGAAGTGACGCAACATTCTCGGTCATGCAGTATCCTCCTGCTGACGGAGAATGAAGCTCCGCAGGACGCACGATACTCCCGTTAGGAGAGTATAGAAGTGCGCCCTTTAGTTCCTAAAGGGTTTTTATCAGTTCGCCAAACTGGAAGTTGACATTCCATAATCAGTTTTTTGCCGGTGCAATGATTACCTTACAATTTGAACAATAATACGCTTCCGCTTTATATCCATTCGCTTTTAACGGTTTGAACTGATTGATTAGGGGAACTCCCTGTTCTGCAATTGAAAAAGAGAGAACCGATGGTCTTTCTCCGTTCGGAATCCATTGCACAGGCTGTCCCCCGTTAGGGATATAGCCCAGCTGCATTTCTTCTTGGCAATATGGACATTTCATAGTACATTCCCCTCTGCAACTTCCGATTTGTTGCTCAATTTTCATATTCAAATTATACCATAAAACTTGTGAACAATTCTACCGTCA
>ULVI01054833.1_pt1 | contig 22258 bp, 18 predicted proteins | sample 1959331 | NCBI WGS metagenome assembly ULVI01 (sample SAMEA4835782, study PRJEB28245) | human gut metagenome | biome: gut microbiome; material: fecal sample | place: Denmark | collected 2008 | reverse complement strand
TGTACTTTACAGCAGGTAATTGCCTACTTGCGAAAGTTGAATTCTTAAGTAACATTTCAGGCCACTTTCATCAATCGAGGAGTCCGGCGGTTGCCTCTTGCGGCAAGGGTCGTCTATAATCACGACGAGGAGTGCAAACCGTTGCCTATGAATATCATAGCACTTTTCCTTCAGTTGGATTCCACCCAAGAGACTGCGTTAAGATACTCATGAACAATGCATTAACATCCACCCGGACCCAGCTTCAGCAAGTGAGTTGTAATATCCTCATAAAGAGCAAGATAGGCAATATCCTTTAGTTCATATCATCTAAAGAAGAATGTCTTATTTACAGAGAATCAAGTCATTGCGTTCCACGGCTACCCTTTCGGGGAGGTTCGAAGCGTAAAGAATGCCGACATATTCAGAAATAGTTTATAACTTTACGTTCGACGAAACCACAGACAAATCCGCAAACAGAACCACAGACGAAACCACAGACAGAACCGCAGACAGAACCGCAGACGAAACCGCAGACAGAACCACAGACGAAACCGCAGACGAAACCGCAGACAGAACCGCAGACAGAACCGCAGACGAAACCGCAGACAGAACCACAGATCATTCGTCTATATCATTCGTCCCGATCATTCGTGTCAATCCAGATTTTCAGAGAAACAGATTAATTTGTAAATTCGCAAGTTTATTGAAGATATTATTTATCCGCAAATTTAATAAGGATGTCAGAAATCATAACCGTCAAACCGGAATTCTCCTCTGAGGATTGTTTTAGAATAGTCGAAAGGCACAAAAGAAGATTCACCTACCCGATGCATCGCCATAAAGCGGTGGAACTCAACTTTATACAAAACGGGAAAGGGGTACGGAGGGTTGTCGGGGACAGTAGTGAGGAAATCGGCGACTACGAGATCGCCCTCATCGGGGAGGACATCGAGCACGCCTGGGAACAGGGAGAATGTTCATCGGAGGATGTCCGCGAAATAACCATACATTTTCCGGCGAACTTGTTCGACGGAAATCTCATTGAGAAAAAGCAGTTCGCTTCCATCAAGGAAATGATTAAGGACTCCAGACACGGAATCACCTTCGGGATGTCCGCCATTCTCAAAGTTTACACCCTCTTGGACAGCATTTCGAGCGAGAAAAGCAGTTTTGAGCAGTTCCTCATCTTTGAGAGAATCCTACACACGCTTTCCAAATCCGACTACAGGCTGTTGACATCCAAATCGTCAACGGAGCCGGAACACGGGGCTAATCCAGACAAGATTGGTTTCATCAAGGAATACCTCAAGCTGAACTACTCCAAGAACATCCGCCTTTCGCAACTGTCTGAACTGACAGGATTGAGCACAACAAGCATCGCACGACTCTTCAAGCAGAGATCCGGGATGACGCTATCTTCGTACCTGATTGACCTAAAGTGCCAAAGTGCCGCCAGAAGTCTTGTGGACACGTCCGACAGGATCGCTGATATCTGCAAGGCATGCGGATTCAACAACCTGTCGAACTTCAACAGGATATTCAAGTCAAGGATGGGAAAGACTCCTCAAGAGTACCGGAACCTGTACAAAAAGAACCGCATCAGCGTGTAGGGTCATCTTCCTGCGGCCAGCGTTTCCTCTATTGTGGTGATGAGGGCATCGGTGCCTTTAGTGTCCACGGCAGCCGGATCGACACTCAAGTCATCCCTTCTGGTCAACTTCCCACATTTCCCTTTCAGAGCCAACACTCTTGAGACTCTTGCATCCAAGTCCTTGAGTCTCCTGCGGTCATCACCTATGTAGTCCACTATGAGATCTATACTTTCCGAAACATTATCCGGCATCAAGAGGATATCCACCCCAGCCTTATAGGCAGCGAGCGTGGCTTTCGCACCTGATCCGCCGAACGGCTCCAAAACCCCCTCCATACCAAGCGCGTCAGTGATTATCAACCCTCTGAATTTCATTTTCTTTCTGAGGATATCTGTCACGACCACCTTTGAGACCGAAGCTGGAAGGGTGTCAAGCACAGGGACAAGAAGATGTCCGACCATAACCATTTCAACCCCGTCCTTTATCAGCCTCCTGAAAGGATAAAGCTCTACAGAATCCAATCTCTCCTTCGGGAACTTCAGAACAGGCAAGGCTTTGTGTGAGTCAACCTCTGTGTCTCCGTGGCCGGGGAAATGCTTGGCACATGCCACGACACCGCCATCCTGCATCCCTCGCATAACAGCTGATCCGTAGTCAGCCACAAGGTTCTTGTCCGGACCGAAGCTCCTGTCCTTGATGGTGTTCACGTCAGGATGAAGGTTCACATCCACAACCGGAGCAAAGTTCACGTCGATCTTCATAGAGCGCATGTCCCTGGCGATCTGCCTCCCCATCTCGTACATCAACCCGTCATCAGGAAGCCCGGCCAGAACACCTTGACGGGGATATTTACGAAATTCACTGATCCGCATTCCCAGGCCGAACTCTCCGTCAATGGTCACAGCCAGCGGAACCTTCACCAGACTTTGCGAACGGTTGCAAGTCTCGGCCGTCCGGGCAATGTTCCCTTCCATGAGGATGATGCCTCCGACCTGCTCCTTCGCGATTATGCTGTCAGCCTTGGCCTGAAAAGCGGAATCTCCTCCCGGATAAACATCAACGAAAACAAGCTGTGCGACCTTATCCCGCACGCTCATGGCTTCGATGATCGGGCGAATCTGTTTTTTGACCACCCTCTCTTTCTTTGACAGGCCTTGACACGGAACGGTGGCCAGAAAAGCAAGGCAAGACATTAGCATGATATTATATCTCTTCCTCATTATAATGAATATTTTATCAGAATAATCACAAATCGTTTCTCAGTACCTGACCCTTTCTCATCACGAACTTCAATTCGATGTCGTTGTCATAGAACACGATGTCGGCATCCTTGCCTTTCTCAAGGGAGCCTTTACGGTCATTGGCGCCGATAATACGCGCCGGGGTTTCAGATGACATCCGTACAGCGTCACCGAACGGGATTCCAGCCTCGACAGCCGTTCCGACCAGACGATCCATCGTAGCGATGCTTCCCGCCAGGGCGGAATGGTCGGACAGTTTGCAAACCCCGTCATGAATCACGACCCTTGGATCAAAAATGCGGTCCGAACCTCCCGCGGAACACCCCAAAGCGTCTGTGACAAGGGCCGTTCTGTCCGCTCCTTTGATCATCCAGATCAAACGGAGGATCACTGGAGGAATATGCTTGCCGTCAGCGATGACCTCAACTGTCATCTCCGGGATGGCATAGACGCTCTCCACTGTACCCTCATGCTTGTACTCCCTGACGTTGTGCACACTTGTCATGGCGTTGTAGAAATGAGTGGCGTGCGTGAATCCTGCGTCGAACGCTTTCCTCACATCAGGAAACTCAGCCACTGTGTGGGCGATCGAGGCAAGCACTCCATGATTCACCAAGGAGCGTCCGAACTCCTCCACCCCCGGGAGTTCCGGGGCGGCGTCCCAACGGCGGACAATCTTGGTGCCGTCAAGTATTGATTCGTAATCTCCTCTGATCGGCGGGGTGACATATTCAGGAATAATGGCTCCGACCTTTTTCGGATTGAGGTACGGGCCTTCAAAATGCAGTCCGAGAATAGGTGAATCCGGATCGGACATGAGTTTTTCACAGATTCTTACGGATTCAGTCATCGTACTGGCAGGGCAGGCCGGCAAAGTCGGAAGGATGGAGGTCATCCCGTAATAGGCATGGGCCTCGACGGCTGTTCTGAACGCTTCTTCTGTGCCTTCTATGAATTCATGCCCGCCGCCTCCGTGAATGTGGATGTCAATCCCTCCGGGTACCACATTCATTCCTTTGGCGTCAATGACCTCCGCGTCAGGGATCTCGACTGAATCCCCGGTTATCTCTGAGATCAAGCCATCCTTGATGATGACCGTGGCTTTCCTCGCTCCAGATGGGGTGAAGACCTTTCCACCGATGATCTTTATTGTCTTATTTTTCATTCCGTTAATATCTTTTGTCCATGACTCCGTTCCAAAGAGCCGTCCTGAGGGTGCCCGACGCGTCGTCCGCATCGTAGTCCCAGCACATCAGTCCCGACATACCTCTGGTCATCGCCCATTCAGCCTTGACCGCAATGCTTCTGGCATTGTCATAACCGGCATAGAAAGCGCCGGAGGCTTTCACCGAGATGTACGGACACCCAGCCTTGTCATCCCAATTGTCAATTTTGTACAACGACTCATCCAATGTCAGAATTTTCTTGTAGTCGATCGCCGTAGGATTCTCAGAGAAAGAGTGCCGGGCATAGAAAGGGACTCCGAAAATCATATTCTCCTTCGGGAAGCCTGCTTTTGCATATTCCTCAAAAGTTCTTTTCCAGTCCCAATAGGCTCTTGGATCGTCAATGGCGCTATGGTGATGAGGGGCCGCGTCAAGGTCGTAGGTCATCACATACACATAGTCAACTATGTCCTTGAGTGCCACGAGGTCAAAATATCTGCCTGAGCCATCGTCATCTGACACCTTGTTCTTGACATAGCCGGCATAGGTCACCAGATAGCGGTTTCCGAGAGTCTGCCTGAGTTGGCTCATCAGCAGAGTGAAGTTCTCTGTGTCATGCATCGGATCGCAGGCGTGGCCGCTCCATGAGACGCCCGGCATCTCCCAGTCTATGTCCACTCCGTCGATGCCCCACTTCTGACAAAACGCAAGGCAATCCTTGGCGAAAGCCTTACGCCCGGCCTCAGTTGAAGACATCTTTGAAAAGCCGCCACCTTGAGCGTTGTCAGGATTGACGACCGTATGAGAGAATGAGATAAGTATTTTAAGACCGGACGATTTCTTCTTCAGATCAACTATCTGCCGGAATCTGGACTCTTCTCCCTGAAGCTTGAATCCTTTATACTCTCCATCTTTGACATAGAGTTCCGCGAAAGCATAGTTGATCTGCGTCACGGCATTCACGTCCGGAATGGATTTCCCATAGTAGGTACAGTAGGCCACCACATTTCTTCCAGGCACCTTATCGAGGAGGACAGGGGTGTATTCTCCCCCGCCCGGAATAAGGCCGCCTTTTTTATAGTCATCCTTTTCGCAGGATGAAAGGGCGATGGCCAAGCAGCCGGCCAAGATCATCAGAGTACGTCTCACTGTTCGCATAATCAGTCGTTTTGATAAAAATAATGAATATTGTTCAAAACATCTTCTTATAGGTCATCTTTTCCGGAAGTGTATTGAAATACTTCCTGGATATGTCGCTATGAGAATATGTCTCAGGCATCGGGTATATCTCCGGAATGTTGAATGATTTGTTCTGGCTCAGATAGTAGGCCGGGTCACGCTGCGGAAGGACAAAAGGCCTGCTGACCGAACCGTTCTCGTCCACATGGGCGAAATAAGGCCTGCCATAGACCCTGTCATCCCTTTTGGAGGCCCAGACAATCCATCTCCCGTTAGAGCTCCAGCTATGATAAGAGTCCGAGTATCTTCCGTTGACACCAGCCAGAGTGTCCACCTCCGATGTCTGGAGATCCAGCATCCACAGATCGGTCTCGGTGTGCCAGATAGGGAAAGTGCCATAGTCAGACACGCAGAAAAGGACACGTTTGCCGTCAGGCGAGAATTTCGGGAAACTCACCGACTTTCCATGGGCAGAGGCTTCGAAAACAAGAGTCAGAGAGTCCGACAACACACCGGTTTCAGGGTCAAACGGCACACTGTAAAGATCATACCGCATCATTTTGGTACTTTCCGGCTGAGGAAGACTCTTTGCCCGGCAGAAACAGATTGTTTTCCCGTCCGGGGAAAAGCATGGAAAAGTCTCCTGAAATTCATCTCCTCTGACAGAAGGATTGTCCGAGACCGTGTTGTCTTGAAAGTCCACAACAAACAGATCGCTGGACGTGTCGAACACCTCAAGCCTCTCCAACCGTCCCGAATGCAGGATGGGCATTATCCGGGCCGTTGTGAATATTCCAAAACGGCCCGACTTTTCTATCTCTCCATAGACAGCGGCTCCAGCAGTGCTGTCAGTCTTCGTGTCCAATTTGCGGAGCGCCCCATCCTTCGCGTAAAAAGTACCACCTGTCTTTCCCCTGACATGGAAGAACGTGGCCGGTGAATCAGCCTTGTTCGATGTGTGACAGTTCATGCACGAATGGTCTGTCGTGTTGTTGTCTCCGAGGATCCGGACCTTGTAGCCCTCAAGGTCACGTTCCTCGACCGAGTGCAGGTTCCAGACTTCGTAGGCAGGCTCAATCAACCTGTAACTGAGATATTTATCAATAGGATCCGGAGAGACATCCCAGAAAAACTCCTGAATGGAAGTCCCGCCGTGGGTCACAGTAACCCGTAACTTGTTCCCCTTTTCGCAGCCAAGCATTGTGTGCCATTCTCTCAACGGAAACACTACTCTGGAAGCCCTGGCCTTGAACATGTAGTCCCTCCGTGGACCGGAGACCGTGACTTCTACCTTGCCTTTTACCCCCTCCAGGGAAAAGTTCAAAGGAGCGATGTTGAACGGAATCACAATATCCTTGTAGTCTGGTGTCATCACAATTCCGTCAGGATGATCCGCGTAATCTGACTCACGGCATCCGAAGACAGTCATCACAGCCATGATCGCAGCGATGATCATTTTGTTTTTTCCTGTCATTGTGGTTGAGCGAAATAATAGTAGTACCAATATGTCTTCCCGAAGCTTGAATCCGGGGTCAAAACCTCCCCTGCCTCGCGTCTTGAAATGAACTCAAGGCACATTTCGGACACATCCGAGGATATGGCATATTCAGAGAGTTGCTCTGACGGAGAAACATTCTCGTCGAATGTCATCATCAAAGCTTGCTGGTACAATGCCGGAGCAGAGGCGTGCTTCGGCTTGTAGTAGGTGTCATAGTCTTTTCTGAAAGAGGCTATGTCCTTGACAAGAAGGTCAAGGCACAACAGCCTGTCAAGAGCCGCATCATTCTCTTCCGCAAGATTGCGCAGGGATGCGAACCAATCATTGGCACTGAAAAGGATGTCATCGGCGCTTCCATAGACAGGCTGTCTTTCGCATGATTCCACCATTGTAAGCACAGACGAGGCCCAGCCGCGGTGAAGCGATGTCTTTTGAAGCATGTCCGCGTACTTCCCCGCGGCCGCAAAGTCACCGTTCGCCATAGCGATCTCACAAAGTCTGCGGAGCATTCTGGACGAGCGTTGTCTCGGAGTGAAAGTCATGCCAAGCAAAGCGGAGTGCTGCGCCTGGGCGAAATCGCCGCAAACCATCAGAGCCTCCACACTGTCGAAGACCCTTCTGTAGCCGGAATTTTCATTGATAGCCAGAAACAGTCCTTTCCACAATGGCTGATAGACCTCCAGAATATCCTCCGGCAATGTGCCTTCGCGGCTTGAGGAAACATTGTAGAAATATGATCCTGTCACACTCTTGTACGGATTGGTCTTTCCCATCTCACTTACTTTGTCCCATTTTCCATAATAGGCCAGAGAACTGATCTTGATGTCCCATTCCTCCTCTGGCGTCACAGTGAGACAGAACGCGAACACGACCATCAATCCGCAAATGATCCTCAAAAAACGTCTCAGCCACTTGTCTGACGACATGGCTGCGAGGGCTGCGAGCAGGGTTCCGGCCTCAACGTAGAAAATGAGAGCCGCGCGCCCGAAATAATAGCCCGGAACAACCGGATAGACAAAAGCCTGCGCGGATGTCAGCCTGTAGATATTCCTGAAAAGGAATATCTCAGCGGTCAGGGAAACGGCAAGGAGCAATACATAGCCCGGACTCCGGCGGTTCTTGTAAAGCAACAGAACCAAAAGGAGAAAGACAGGGGCTCCTATCAGCGGATAGCCAAGAAGAAGCATCAAAAGCTCAAGAGGCCTTTGCAACCGCCCTTTGAACGACTGGCAGGCCACGGCTGCCCAGGCGGACACAACAGCGCCGATGGTCATGCTGACAGGATATTCGAAAAGGCATGAGAGAGCCCCTTCCAGCAAAGCAGGGACCAAAGCGGCCAGGTACGGTGAGGACACGCCTTCTCTTTTCAGGAAGACGGACATTCCTGCCCACAGCAGGACACACAACAAAGTCTGCACCACCGGAGCGAATCCCACAAGCATGTAGAACTGCGTCAGCCAGCCGCCTGCCAACTCGCTCAGAAAAGCCGGTTTCATGAGAAATGACAGGACAAACGTGCGGTCAAGCAGAAAATAATCCGCCTGTTCCTTGAAGGCAAGATGATAGGGACAAAGAATCTGGAGAACGGTCCAAAGCACGATGAAAGCCGCTCCTGCAAGCGCTATCTGCCTTTTTGTGGATCTATCTGCTGACATCTGGACGGAAAGTGTTTATGCCCAACGAGTCCAACTCTCTTTTCTGTGATTCAGACATCGCCCTGTCGTACATGTAATACAGATAGCCCCCAAGCGGATTGGGGTTATTCCGTATGATGTCCATGGTGGCAGACTCGACATCCTCTCCCCTTTGAAGTGCCTCCTTCCAGGACTGCAGGAAAGCGTTGAGAGGTGTTCCGCAGGCCGAGCTGACAGTGTCCAGACGCACATTGAGCGTGCCTGGCTCCACCGCCACAAGAAGCCTTTGGACAAACGGAGCGCGGGCTTTGTTGGAGATGGTGACATCACACATCCTCACCGTGGACGCATCCGCCGTGAAACGGAACCTGCCCTTCCTTACCTTGGTGGAATCAACCGTTTCCAAAGTGGGATAAGGCTGTGGCACAAGGAATATGGTCTGACCGTCATAGCGTCTGTCAATGCTGCCTTCAATCGTCATCGTCGTTCCTTGCGAGCAACCAAAGGCGACAAATCCAGCGAACACCAACATTAGAGCATGGATATGTGAGGGCATCTTCATCTGAAAAAACTTTATGAATATCAAAGGCCAGGGGGCCACCGGTTTTCCGGCTGGCCCACCGTCCTTTGGAGACACATGGCCGTTATTATTCCACCGCCTTGAAATAAGCGTACCAACCATAGTCGCTCCAGTCCGCCATGGCAGAGGATGGAGTCTTATGGAAGATCGTGATGTAGTCATTGTCAAAAGTCAGCAGGTAGAAGGAGTTGTTCTGTCCCTGCCCGACCTCATCAAATCTTGCTCCGATGGTAGGAGCGGTGGTGATCAGACTGCCAAGTACCGCGTCCTCAGGGACTTCCTTGTTGAAACCGAATGTTCCTGTGGCTTTTACTGAACCGTCAGCATTGTAAGTTGTCATCTTGCTGCCCGCATATTCAAAAACCATTTTCTCATCGGCGGACACATCGCTCATCTTGACATTGCCCCACCAGCAGAAGTTGGACTCGGGAGTATAGCCGGCGGAAGCATACTTCCAGCCACCATGCGCTCCCATGTTGCAGACAGAGCCCCATGAGACCTCTCTCCAGGCCCAAGTCTTTTTCGCGCCCCTGTCGGCCTTGTCCTTTGCTCCGGTCAGATAGCCGGCCCACGGATCAAAGACATTGGTGACAGTGATCGGGAAATGTGCCGACTCGACAATCTTTCCTGCGGAAAGGGCGACATAGTACACCTCGAACTCACCGTTTGACTCATAAGTGTAGGTGCAACTATCGCTCTTGAGGATGGTCTCACCCATGGAAGTGACGACATGCCACACGCCTCCGATCTCAGGGCGATCATTCTTGAGGGAGACGATCTGGTCTCCTTCCACAGCCGTCTCCGTGTTCGGATACGGTTGATCCACATGGAGATAGGACGTTAGTTCCTCAGATGTGACAGGAGTCCCGGCGTTGGTGATGTAGTCATCACGCAACGACTTGTCCTCTATCGGGTTACATGCCACCATGCTGGCAAGAAGCGCTATGGCAGTAATTATACGTATCTTTTTCATATTCTCATCTGCTATTTGAAATTGTTCCAATCAACAAATGCCGCTGAGGCATCCCACCCCGGATTCTGCTCAAGGGTTCCTCCCGCGATGTCAATTTCATCCTGAGGGATAGGCCAGTAACCTTGGGTCTGTTTGAGACGTGCCGCGTAATCGTATCTCACCATAGGGGTGACAATTCCTTCGTTGATCAGGTCGAAACCTGTCTGATCATTGAGGATCTTTCCGGCCGACTCAAGAGAAGGACCTGCCCAACGGAGAAGGTCAAACCAACGGACAGACTCGAACGCAAGTTCCCAACGGCGCTCGTTCTTGAGATTCTCCAGAGAGTAGGACACCGGGGCCAGATGGCTTCTTTCTCTGACCCTGTTGATGCCGTCAGCGGTTTCGGTAAGTTCGGAGTGCATCAGCAGCACATCAGCGAAACGGATGTGGATGAGGTCGGTCGTCTGCACAAGCTGGGCGGAAGTCTGGGCCGTGACGCCCGGATTCTCAACAAGAGCCCAAGAGTTCTTGAAAGAGTTGGACTCGTCATCCCATGCACCCACATTGATGTACTTTTTCTGGAAGTAGCCGGTCTGCTCGTAATAGCGATAGGAGACGGTATAGTCAGGCTCTCCCTTGTCGAGTTTTCTGTCAAGAAGGACATTGCCCTTGTTGTTCGGATCGTACGCCGTGTAGGACCAGATAGAACCGGTCAGACGCGGATCCTCTGTGTAGCCATCTGTGTAAGACTGCCTCGCGGCCCAGTCCTTCCACTCATCGACCATTTTCGGAGAGACCGGACCTGCACCCCAGCCGAAGCTGAAAGGATAGCTTTGCTTGATGTCCCTGTTGTCGTTTGACGGTGAGCAGAACATGGACCAGGTGTTGGAGAACCATGTGTAGGTCCAGTTTGACGTGAGGTTATGCTTGTTGGCGAACACTGTCTCCACGCAGCTGTTGCCGACCCAGTGCAGGTCATGATCTATCGGGTACTGGTACCTGTAGCCGGAATTGTTGCTGTTGACCGTCGTGTTGGTGTACCCCCAGATCTCACGCTGATCCTTCACAAGATCATGGCCGGAATTATTGATGCAATCCTCAAGATGCTTGACAACCTCTGCCTTGGTAGTTCCGCCTGGAAGGGTATCCTTCCCATAACGTCCGGTGTAGAACAGGAACACACGAGCCAACATAGCCTCAGCCGCATACTTGGTGGCATGACCGGTCATCGGAGAGCCGGCGGTGTAGATTTTGTCCGGCATCAAGCTTATGGCCTGGAGGAGATCGCTCTCGATGACGGTGTAAACTTCTTCCACGCTTGCCCTCGGAAGGTTGACAGTCTCGGTGTTGGTCCTAAGCGGAACACCGCCGAAAATCTGCACAAGCTCATTGTAGGCAAACGCGCGAAGGAAATAGGTCTCGCCGATAAGGCGGTTCATTTCCTCCTCGGATGACCATGATTTCACATTCCCGAATGACGCGAGGGCGCTGTTGGCCCTGTTGATGAGAGTGTAGTCGCGATCCCACAAGGAAAGCAGCCCGTTAAGATTGTCCTTGTACAAGAGGAAGTTCGTGGCACAGTTCCCTGAGTACGAGAGGTTCCCGCCAAGGCAATCGTCTCCGGCAAGCTGGGCGACATAGAACTGAGAGGATGTCTCAGGACTCTCGAAAAGCAGATGGGCATAGATGGCGGTGACCATCTCCTGCGCGTCTTTCTCTGTCTCCGGGAAGTTCTCGGTTGTCTTCTGGGTAAGATTCTTGGTGTCGAGAAAGTCCTCGCACGCTGACAGCGCAAACACCGTGGTCACGGCAAGGACAATATTGATTATGATCTTTTTCATATTCATTTCTCCTTCTAAAATTTGAGGTTGACTCCGAAAAGGATGGTGCGGGCACTTGGATAGTAGCCCAAGTCAATGCCTTGCGCCCAGCCGCTGCCACCACCGTAGCCGATCTCCGGATCCATTCCGGAGTACGAAGTGAATGTAAAGAGATTCTGTCCTGTCACATAGACACGGCAAGTCTTGAGAGGGAACTTCTTGAACGCCTTGGCAATGTCGTAGCCGAGGGTTATGTTCTGCACCTTGAAATAGTCCCCATCTTCTACGTAAAGAGAAGAGATCCTGTTCCAGTTGCTGTTTGAAGAGCTGGCAAGGCGAGGATACTTGTTGGAAGAACCCTCTCCCGTCCATCTCTTCAGGATGTCGGTCGTGTAGTTGTTCAGAGGAGATGAGGAGAAGTCCCTGTAGCACTTGAAGATCTGCTGTCCGAACGATCCGAAACCAGAGATTGAGAGATCGATTCCTTTCCACTCAATATTGAAGGAAAGCCCAAGGGTGAAGTCCGGATGCGGGTTTCCGATCATGGTACGGTCATTTGCATCAATGACTCCGTCATTGTTGGAATCAACATAGATGACATCGCCAGGGTTTGTGTTTTCACCGTTCAGGAGAGCTCCCTTGTAAGCATCAATCTCAGCCTGATTCTGGAACACTCCCGCAGTCTTGTAGCCGTAGAAGTAACCGATAGGCATGCCTACCTCTGCCCTATAGAGTTCCTCGGCTCCTTCCCATGGAATACTTCCCGTTCCGTGGATGATCCCATCGGCATTGGCGATCTTGGTGACTTTATTCTTATTGTGCGCTCCGGTCAGATTTACGCCATAGAACACTTCTCCGACGCTATCATTCCAGTGCAGACCGAATTCCAAACCTTGGTTCTTGACATTTCCACCATTGACGTATGGAGCGTTGGCACCATAGGAGTAAAGCACAGGAGCCACCACAAGCCAGTCTTTTGTAAGTTTGTTGTACCAGTCAAACTCCACTCCGAGACGATTCCCGAATAGTCTTGCATCGAAACCGATGTTGGTTTGCTCTGATGTTTCCCATTTCAGTTCGGAGTTGGTCAGTTTGTAGGCATAGGAGCCTATTTCGCGCTTGTCGATGACATCACCGAAGACATAGCCACCGTAACCGTTGTTCGAGGTCACAAGCGAAAGGTATTGGAAACCGGTCACATTGCAGTTTCCATTCTGTCCCCAAGACGCGCGAAGCTTGAGGAAGTCCAGCACACTGTCAAGTCCAAGCCCCTTGAAGAAGTCTTCGTTGGTGATGACCCAACCAGCTGATGCTGAAGGGAAATAGCCCCAACGATAGCCTCTTGCGAAAACGGATGATCCATCAGCGCGCATCGTGGCCGAAGCCATGTACTTTTCCTTCCAGTTCCAGTTCGCGCGGGCGAAGAAGGATGCTATGGAGTTCTTCTGGGAAGGTGATCCGCTGATGCTCGACATTGATGAAGGTGTAGTGGACACATTTGAAAGATAAGCATGCTCAAGGTCTCCGAAATTGGAATCCACATTGCTTGCGCTGAGAGACTCACCGTAGCCCCACTTTTCCAGAGAGCTTCCCACAAGGGCGTCAATCTGATGCTCATTGATATTGAATGAGTAACTGGCCGTGTTTTCCCAAGACCAGCGGTTAGACAGAGACATGCTTTGTGAGACCTGATCCATCTCCCTCTTGGCAGTGGCGTCGAGGTCATATTCCGGCATGTAGGAGCGGTAGCTTGAAGAGCTCATCATGTAACCGAACTGACTCTTGATGTTGAGCCTTTCTATCGGCTGGAGAACCGCATAGACACTGGCCTGAAGATAATGACTCTTGGACACATTCTGGTTGGAGGTATAGTCCATGTAGGCGATCGGGTTCTTCGCCGCACCGTTGGCGGTGTCCCAGACGTAGCTGTCTGCCACCCTGTCTTCAAAGACATAGTAGCTCCCGTCAGAGTTATAGGCCGGCATAAGCGGACTCATCACAAGCATGTTGTGGACTCCGTTCCAGTATATGCCCTCCGTAGCGAAGGATCCTGTGGTTTTCTGGTAGCGGTAGTTAAGGGTCTGGCCGACCTTCAACACATCCAAAGAACCTTTTTTGAAGACTGTGTTCTCAGAGTTCACCCTGAAGTTATAGCGGTCAAGGTGAGGAATGGATGAAGGCACGCCCATCGTGGCGTCCTGCCCCGTGTAGGCAAGTCCTAATGAATATGTACCCGTCTTCGACCCGCCAGTGACATTAACCGAATGATTCTGGACAGGAGCGTCCTCATTGATGATCTCCTTGAGCCAGTTGGTACCTGTCCAGCCATCCTTTATGGCCTTATAGAGACGTGGACCGATGTGGTTCTCCCAATTGTAAGGAGCAAGACCGTCCATGATTCTGGATTCATCCTGAATCTGCATGAACTCATTGGCGTTCAACAGAGTAGGAATCTTATAAAGATTCTGGAGACCGTAGTATCCATCATAGGTGACAGAAGCCTGTCCCTCTTTTCCTTTCTTGGTGGTGATGAGGATGACACCGTTTGCCGCCCTTGCTCCGTAGATCGCGGCTGAAGCGGCGTCTTTCAGCACATCAACAGATTCAATGTCGGACGGATTGAGCGCGGAGATGCTGCCGTTGGCAACTCCGTCAACGACATAAAGAGGCGCGGAATCACCGATTGTGCCAAGACCACGGATGTTGACCTTGAAGCCGGATCCAAGGAAGCCATTGTTCTGGACGATGTTGACTCCCGGAGACTGCGACTGCAACGCTCCAAGGACATCCACGGTGTTGAGTTTGGCGATGTCATCACCCTTTACCTGCACGGTGGAGCCTGTGACAAGCTTCTTTTTCTGTACGCCATAGCCGACGACAACAACGTCATCCAGCCAAAGCTGGTCTTCATCAAGAGCGATCCTGATCCCATCCGAAGCTTTCACCTGACGTGTGACATAACCCATCTGAGAGACTTCCAGAATGGTTCCGGAGGATGCTTCAATCCTGAAGGTACCGTCAACTTCCGTAGTGGTTCCCACAGTGGTGCCTTTTACAAGGACATAAGCTCCTACAATAGGCTGTCCGTCCGAGGCTGTGACCACGGTACCGCTCAGAACAGACTGTGCGCCCATGGGGATGACACTCATCCCGAAAAGCGACAGCACAGCGGCGCAGACCTTGAGTGTCCAAGGAATGAGCGAGCGTTTTTCTGTGTGTAGCATAACAACTGTTTTTGGGTTGAATATAATTGGTAAAGATAAAACTCCCCTATCCCTGTCCCTGGGAGCCTTCCGGAATACTCAGGTTCCGACAGGACAGACAGAGGAGAGTTCAATAATAGTTTCAGTGTTTTCCGAACCTGATCAGCAGCCTTTCACGCTTTCCTTATAGGCGGCGATACACTCGGCAAGACGCTCCCTTGCGGTGGTGTCGCCCGGTATGTTGTGGGACGGGTTGATGTGAAGTTTCATTCCACGGTCCGCAAGAATCTCGCAGACTGTCGTGATGATCATCCAGACACATGTGATGGAAGCCATTGTGGAAAGAGGTCCGATCTTGTCGAAGTGATTCTTCAAAGTCACGGACGCATCCTGAAGAGGGCAGCATGTGTCAACCACATAATCAGCGATCTGGAAAAGGTTCTTTCCGCCTGAGTGGCGAGGTTTCTTGTCACCGGTCCTGCCTGCCGATCCGCAGACGATGACCTTCATGCCACGCTTGTGAGCCTCATTGGCGACATCAATGTTGACAGCGTTCACTCCGGTGTGCGAGAAGATCCAGAGAAGATCATTCTTGTCGAAGTTCCAGCTTTGCATTATCGCCTGGCCATAGCCTTCCTCTCTCTCAAGCCACAGGAACTGGTTGATACCCATCTCGCCTACGATGTGGGTGAAGAATGTCAAAGGGAGCTCGCAAAGAGGATGGAATCCTACGATGCCACCGATCCTCGGATACATCTCCTCGATCGGAAGATTGGCATGACCGCAGCCGAAAGTGTGTACAAGATGACCTGACTGGATGCAATCAGCCATCACCTCGGCAACTTTCTTGATTTGTTCCATCTGTGTAGCCTCGATCTCATTCATGACATCGAAGGCGTTTTGTTTCCATTCGTTTGCTAACATTGTTTGTAGATTAAAAAGTTTAACTATTGAGTTGTTTGAATATTCATAAAAGTGTCATCCTTTCATCCGCGACGAGACCTTGACTGCCAAAGGGACAAGCGTCATCATGCATGCAACCGCAACGACAAGAAGAACAGGCAAGAGCATCTGGCGCCCGGCGTCAAAAGCGGCTCCGGTCAATTTGTTGAAAGTGTACTGCCCCAGCAGCGCAATGAACAACGCAATCGAGATCGCCGTGCCGGACAGCTCCCGGAAGGCTCCTCCGATGTAGTTGAGAATGACAGGATAAGTCGCGCCGACTCCAAATCCGATCAGAATCATCGAAAGGTAGGCCGCAAAAACGCTCCCGGAGCAAAGAAGGAGCAGCATCACTCCTGCAAGAGCGGCGGACAGATAGGAATATAGGGTTCCGATAGCTCCAAGTTTTCCAAGGATGAAGCCAAGAGGCAGACGACCAGCCAACATCCCGACGGTGAACCAAGTCATGGCAAGAGTGGCGGAGGCCATGCTCATCCCTTCTTTGTCACTGAGGTACGAGACCGTGAAATTACCCTGCGCTCCCTCAAAACCGCTCTCAAAGAAAAGGATGACCGCAAAGAGAATAAGAGCAGGGTATCTCAGCAGCCCGGCTGTCTTCCTCATCGACACGTTCTCCGATGGCTTGGCGGCAGGGAAACGGGTAAACACGAAGAAGACGATGAACGCCGCCATCACCGCTGACACTGCGTTGAGAGTGATTGTGAAATCCACGATGAAGTAGTTCAGCAAGGTCCACAGCAATGCTCCGACGCAGTAGAACGCGCCGAGCAGACCGAGGCGTCCTCCCCTCTTGTCATCGTCATAGATGTCTGACACAAGGGCATTGGTCTCGCCGTTGAGTATGCCTCCGCCTATTCCGAGACAGAAGATGGAAAGATGAAGCATTCCTATCTCCCTGAAGTTCGCAAGGCCTTGAAGCCCCGCGAGAGCAAGGACGGAACTGAGTGCGAGAAGCCATTTGTAGCCGAAACGGTCAACCACAGGACCGAACACTATTGTACCCAAAAGGATTCCAAGAGACATTGCGACGGCAAGCCGTTGGCTCCGTCCACAATGTCGTTCAACTGTCCGAGAATCGGAGCCAGGGAAAGCATCGCCACCCCGAAAAACGCCATCCCGGCGCAAGCCGAGACGAAAACTGATGATGTTGAATATCCACGCATGGCCTTCCTACTTCTCTTGTTGTCCTATAGTCTTGAAAGCCAGATAGGCCGAACCATAAAGAGCAGCTTCTCCCTGAACCTCCGAGACGCGGAACTCCACGTGATCCATCGCTATAGGCTGCCCCCACTTGCAGGCTTCATCGTAAATCCTTCCGATAAACTCCTCAGCAGGTCCGAAGACTCCTCCTCCGAAGATCACCTTCTCAGGATTCAGGATGCTGACCAGATTAGCGGCGGCCATTCCCCACATCTCCACAGCCTTGTCAAGAACTTTCGCGGCCAGACGGTCGCCTTTATGGTAGGCGTCAAACACGTCATGGGACGTGATCTCATCTATAGGTCTGCCGCTCAGCACCCCGGTGTAGTTGCGGTTGCAACGCAGCGCCCGGTGAATCTGGGTCGCGATGCCGTTGCCTGAGGCATAATATTCAAAACATCCGGTAGGAATATACTCCTGCTGGTAAGGGTAATGAAGAGCCATCCAGCCTGCGGCTCCGATGATGTCCTCAGCGCCATGGAGCACCCTGCCGTCAACCAGAATACCGACCCCGATACCAGTCCCGACAGCGATGTAGATGGCATTGCCGCATCCTTTGGCGGCTCCTTTCCAGACCTCGCCAAGAATGTAGCATGTCCTGTCGCTCTCAATCTCCACCTTGACGTCAGGGCCGACCAGACCGGAGATCCTTTTTTTGAGCGGGTATCTTTCCCAACCGGGAATATTCGGGGCCCAGACAACATCCTGCTTAGAGAAGACTATCCCTGGCACACATATTCCCACCGCCTCGACCCTTTCTCCCCGGCAGGAGCCGCAAAGAGCCTTGATGAGGTCTAAGACAATATCTCCTACCGCATCACCCTTCGCTCCGTCAAGGAGTTTAACCTGCCTTGCGCACATCTTGCCCGAAGCATCGAAGACCGCCCCAAGCGCCTTTGTACCACCAAGGTCTATCGATATTACCGCCATAATGTCTGAACGTTAGAGTTCTTTGAATGTACCAAAGGAATATCCACGCGCACGAAGCCCGTCAATGATTTCTCCGAGATGGGAATATACCCGGTCTTCCTTTGCCCTGCCAGGATAGTTCATCGCATGGACGAGGATGACGGCCCCGTTGAGACCATATTTGTCATCAAAGTCCCATATGTTCTGAACCAACGACCCGGCACTTCTGTAGGCGGTCTCCCCCTCTGCGGCCCAGTCAAGCCCCGTGACAAGTCCTGAGGTAGGCTTCACCAGTTTGTAGCCCAAACCTTTGAGAACATAGGCGGAAGCCTCGTCGCAGGTCTCGTAAGGAGGTATCATCCAGCGGAACCGGTCTTTGGTGAGTCCGAAACGCTCAAGCTCCGCCTCCATACCGCGGATGTCCCGGACAAGGGAATCAGAGGACACAAGACTGACCCCACCCTCACACAGAAGCAGATGCTTGTCTGAATGGCCTGAAAGGTAATGCCCTTCCCGGATGATTCTCTTGATCGGAGCCTTGTACCTTGGTTGCCTGAAGCACTCGCCGGTCGGGAAGAAAGAGCCCTTCACACCTTTGGCCTTAAGGGTGTTCAGGACGGGAACCACACCGTCAAAATTCTCAAAATGTCCTTTGTCATCCGAACTGTAATGCGCCGTGAAGACAAGATAGACCTTCTTTTCGTTGACATTGACTCTGCTGACCACACCGTTCTTATCCTTCCTTACCCCCTTAAGTGCGGCTCCCTCCATCTGATAGGCAGAGAACGGGAATGTCAGAGACGCCGTGCCGTCCATAGTAGGCTCGTTCGTTGAATAGTCATGGGTACTGTCATGGTAGACCATAGTGCCGGGCTGGACATCAAGATAGTTGATCCCACCTTCCATATTCACGCCCTTTAAACCGGAGAATATCGCGCTGTAGACAGGTCCGTCAACAAGTCCTCCACTTGTGTTGCCAAGGTTGAGATTGACGATGAACGAGTGCGGCTGGGTAGGATAGACCTCAGCCCCGGGCATCTGAACAATCATGCAGACTCCCCAAGGGTTGCACCCCAACAGCCAATCCCTGAGCGCGCCTTCCATCTCCTTGTAGGTCTCGTCTCCAGTAAGATGACGATAGAGAATGCACTGGGTGAGCATTGCGGTCGTAAGATTATTGGAACACCAGATTGATGGTATCCCATAAAGGAAAGGAGTCCCTTCTGCCTTCTCGAATGTCCTCTGGATTCCGGATCTGAGGTTGCGGATAAACTCCGCCGAGACTCTGGCGTTGCCATCTTTGGCAAGGTGATAGTGTCCCATATTCATGAACGGGTACCACTGATAGTGTCTCGCGCTGTCCGCTCCCATCCACGGAGTCACCGGCTCCCTTCTGGCATATTCAATGGCCTGCGAGAGATACTTCGCATCTCCTGTGCTATGGTACATTTCCACCGCGGCAAGTTCCATGTCATCAACCCAGTTGTCCTCCTCATAGATGTATGGAGAGACCACAGACGCCGTCTGGCAAACTCCCGGCTTATCTATTCCAAGCTGATAGGCTCCCTCAGCCTTAGCCCCGATCCTTGCGGCGAACTCAGGATAGAACGGAGCCAGAATCTTCGAGCCAAGCGCGAAATCTGACGCGAACTTCCCCACTGTGCTGGAAGTGCCTGTGGTTGCATTGGTGCGATTGTACCTCTGCTGAGGCTCACCGCTGACAAAGTAGACCGGACGACCATTGTTCTTGCCCCAACCGTAGTCCGCGATGTCCTTGGCAGGCTCACGCATTCCTACATGATCGCGGTCATCCGCGATCTGGTTGTAGAACTCACCCGGCTCCGGATTCATCCTGTCAAGCCAGTCCAAGCCCCAGTAGATCTCATCAATTATGTCAGGGATGCCGTTCCCGCCAGGAGTACCGTCGGCAAGATACTCGTCCCCAAAAGCTTCCGGATTACTCTGGTAGGCAAACATCATCTGATAGATGGCGTTGGCCGAAGTGGTCGTGTACTGAAGGCAGTCCGAAGCGTCATGCCATCCCCCGCGCACGTCTATCCACTGCCCCTCCTTTGTAGGATGATAGCGAATGTAGCCGTCCTTGACGTGGCAGCTGTCCCTCATGAATGGATTCCAACCACAACGTTGCTGACGCATATAGTTCAGGACAAAATCAGCGGCTCCGTCATAGGCCTCAGCGCTGATCCTTACCACGGAGGATTTTGATCCGCCAGCCACAATGAAATAGTTGCCTTCCGCCGTGAGCGCGGAAAAGTCGAGTCTTACAGTTGTTTTGAGTTCACCCATCACACCTGTGTTCCTTACATCCTCCGGTCTTGAGGCATACACCGTTTCTCCTGTGGATGCGTCCACGACGGAGAATGATGGGATTTCATGCGGTTCCACGTCATTGCTGACATAAACCGCCACTTTGGAGGCATCGGGAAGATAACCGACCTGATTGATCCGAATCCATTCCCCTGCCTTTGCCTGAAACGAGACAGCCATTAATGAGAAGGCTGCGAGAAGTGATAATCTGAAAGACTTCATCTGGCTTTTTATTTTTAGTGTTGTGTCAAATATAATACTTTTCAATCAATATACAAACAATAAAATACAATATTATTGATCCATTTTTTTACTACAATTGGTAATTAATTAAGCATTAGTGTATTATGCATAAAACTGTAAATAATACTTTTCTGCCATTAGAAGCATGACAGAACTCGGTTGAATACAGCGAGAAAAATGCGGAGCCGCGTCCAAAGGAAATGCGCTAATAACTTTATCAATAAAGCATTAGAGCTCACCTGCTTTGTATCAGCAGATGAGCAGTAATCTTCTCATTAAGAGCAACATAAACGATTCCCTTTAGTCCATGCCGACCAAAGACGGATGTCTTGTCCACAGATAATCAGGCTGTTGCGATTCACGACTCTTCCCCATCGTCTCCATCTCGCGTCTGGTCAATCGGTATTGATGTCGTAAAGATTGCTGTTACCTGAGGGGTAATATGGCAGGGACGGGTCTTCTATCAGAGCGTCAACGTTCAGACGGACAGCCTGCATCACGTTACGCTCCAAGAAATCTCTTTCTATGTCCAGAGTGAAATGCATAAAGCCGGCGACAGTGTGATTGTTGCCAAGGTACCGGTAGATGCGATAGTCATAACCGTTGTCAGACAACGCCTTGGCCAGGGCTGACGAGCCACGGAACGAGTAGCCTCCGTAACTGGTAACCTCATAAGGCACGATGTCATCCTTCGTGCCGTGCATCAAAAGTGTCGGACAAGGTTTTCGGGAATATTCAATAGCACATCCTTTGACAAGCAGCGCTCCGGCGAAGGACATCACGCCGGCATAGTTGAAGCCCTCCGGGAGCACTGACGCGACGGGCGCTCCGTTACAGATCTCATATTCAGCCTGCAACGCGGTTATCGCGCCGGCGGAGGATCCCGCGACCACAAGGGCGGACGGATCTATGCCCAGTTCATCCCGATGCTCGATCAGATAGGATGTCGCGCTGAACAAATCCTCAACCGCAAGGTTTATAGCCCTTTCCAACAGCACGACGAACTCCGAGGCGGTAACGCCCCTGACCCCCTTTAAGCCAAGGCGGTAGTCAATCGCCACCACCCCATAGCCATCATCAGTCAGATCCCTGAACCACTCCTTAGCCGTCCCGTCACGCCTGTTCCCTTCCATGAACCCGCCTCCGAGCACATAGAGGATCGTCGGCTTCCTGCGGCCGTCAATCTCCGTCACGCTCCCCTCCGCCGGAGAGTAGATGTCCATGAAAAGCGCCGAAGTGTCTTTCCGTGAATATTCCAAAGTCCAGCGCGGAGTCAGTTCCCGCGCAGAGACCCACATCCCGGCGCCGAGCGGACACACGGACAGCATCAGCGCCATCAAAAAGGTTATTTTCCTCATATTCAATATTTTTATCATCAACGACAAGCACTTCCCTTTTTCCAACACCCACAATTGTCAGCACGGTGCCTTTAATCCTTTTTGCCACCGGTGGGGCGCAAACGGACGCCGGCCATAGCGCTACCTATATAATTCTCCATCAATAAGATGTATGTGCGGCATGCCGGTGTGCGCAACTTCCTTCTTCGCCTCCCTGGCCGTGAGAAACATCGTCTCCATCCAGACCAGTTCGAAAAAAAATCCAACATACCATCGGGAAGAATGAAACCGGGGTAGTGCACGTAGAGCTTTGCTTGTGCAGAGTTCTTATCCATGACTACAAAGGTACTTCCTTTCACGGAATCTACCTTAGTAACCTTCAAAAATAAGCTGCATCATCTTAAGGAATCTTTTCGGTCTATCTCTCT
>ULVI01036610.1_pt1 | contig 23578 bp, 17 predicted proteins | sample 1959331 | NCBI WGS metagenome assembly ULVI01 (sample SAMEA4835782, study PRJEB28245) | human gut metagenome | biome: gut microbiome; material: fecal sample | place: Denmark | collected 2008 | reverse complement strand
TTTATTGCTGAACGTATTGTTTTTCGGATCGTATGTTATTGCTCTGGGATTCTGCTTTTCAAAAGCAAAGTTTGTCTGATCTGCCTTATTCACGGTCAGTATGTAGGACGCAGAAAATGTTTTGCCGGGATTTCCGCCTTCTCTTATAGTCAGATCCGCACCGACCTTGATTTTGCCTGGCTTGGTTATTGTAACCTTACCTGAGCTTTCATCTATACTTGCCGCGTCCGAAGGTGTACTTTCTTCAATCTTATACTTGACAACACCTGAGATTGCGCCTATTGTAACTTCCTGAGTATAGGTGTTTTCTTTTTCAGGATCAAAATCCAATTCGGGAGTTTCTTTATCAAACTTGATTACGTCTTTTACAGTCAATGTATATGACGCCTGTGCCGCCTTATAATTTTCATCTGCGGCTTTCTTTGCCGTTACGGTGACAGTACCCGTTTTGTTTATAGTAAGCTCACCGTTTGTGGCATCGATGCTTGCCACATCAGATTTACCGCCTTCTATTTCAAAAGTGATATTACCATTGCCGTTGCCTTTTGTAAGCGGGTTTGTAAATCCGGTATTATTTTGATCGTAATTTATTACGGGATTCGGATCAGCAAATCCGAAATCTGCGTCCACTGCCTTTTCCTCAAGCTTAACATTAACATTGTCTGTTGTGCTTGTTACGGCTGTGTCGGTAAGGACGCTCTGCTTATAATCTGCCTTCGTTATGGTAGCCGACAGCTTTACAACGGGTGTTGGTTGAGCTGTAAAATCAATATCCGCTATTTCGGATATTTCTACCCTTCCGTCGTCACCTGTTTCAACGGTCCTCTGTGTGGAACTTGCGCCGTCAACAGTTACTTCATAAGCTACCGTTGCGCCTGATACAGCGTTGTTGTTTTGGTCAACAACTGTGATTGTGAATGTGTCTGCGGGTGTGGCATATGTACGCAACATATTGTCGGATAAAACCGCAATAAGCATAGCAAATGCCATAAACAACGCTAAAATTCTATCACAGATTTTAGGCTTTGCTTTAATCATTTTTTTACTCTCCTGTCTTTACTGATTATATATTTATAATTGATTCCGTTCAGAATACAGTGCATACCGAACGAGAAAACAAATATTGCCATTATTATCAACTGCACAGATATGTTGTCTGCTGCTACCAACACGACTATAAATGCGCACAACGATAATATCATAATAACATCAAACACTCCGGCACAGGTATTGCTGAAAAAGCGGAACAAACCTATATTCAGGATACCGTTTTTTTCAGACGCAGATTTATCGTTTTTCCTGCGCGTTATATTCATAAAAATAAATGCTGTTATCGTTCCTATGAAACCGCACCAGAAAAAAATGCCTGTAACTATCGTAAGTACTCTGTTTGATTCGTTTTCCGTGCCGCAAAACGACATCAGAATAAGCGACATCGACATCATAAACAACGCAGTAACAAAATTTATAAGCATAGTATTCTTTTTTCCTGACGTTATCTTCATACCATCACCACTTATTCAATTATTTCTGTGCTGTCTGTAAAGCCCATTTCAATTTCCTTGACAAACACCGCCGCTGACGCAGGATCTGTTACCGCATAAGCGGGTTGCTTTGCAGGTGTGGGCAGAATCGACTGAAGAGGCTGTGTCGCTCCGCTTCCGGCATTCAGAATTGTGGTTTCGGCTGTGGCAGGCATAAGTATTGTGGTTTCGTTTGCCGCCGGCCCCAGAACAGTTGTTTCCTGTGCTGACATTGCAAGCTCCGTTGTTGCAAACTTTTCGGTCTGCGGTGCGCCGGCCTTACCTGCCGCCTGTCGCTCTATTCGTCCGGACCTTGTTATTCTGTCTGTTGCCGCACTGTAATCATTATCGGCGGCATTTTCATTCTGCAGACGTATATTTCTGATAGCTTTGCGAGCTGTCGCTCCTGACAAGTTGCCTACGACCTTTCTGATATCCAGCAGGAAGAAGAGCGCTATGGCTACAAGCAGTGCAACGCCTGCCACAATAAATGAAATGAGAGATAACGTTTGTAATAATTCAACCGACATTATTCTTTTACCTCCGCTTTCGTATTGTAAGCCGTTTCTATGTACTGCTTGGTATCAGCCATATTTTCAAGTATTGCCGCTTTCTTCTTTTCGGTTACATCTGAAATAGGTGTGATACTTTCCGTAGTTTTCGCTATAAGATCGTAGACCTGCATAAGTTCATCCTCGGATATTCCCAGTCCCTTGAATGTTGTCGGATACTGCTGAAGCATTCCTCTTGCCATTTCCAGCAATTCAAGTCTTACGATTTCCTGCTCATTTGCGTTTGTGGCAACCGTATTCAACAACTCCTTAAGATTATTGAAATAATCCTTAAATTCTGTATTACTGATACCCTCGGCGTTGTTACCGTTCTTCTGCTTGGCTCTGAATTCTCCTATGCTTGCATAGGTCTTTGCCATATTCAGATTTTCATAGTCTTCGGGAGCGTTTTCAATAACTTTCTGGAACCATGACTTTGACCTTGTTGCTCTCTCTTCAGGTGCTTCATAGTAGTACCAGTAGAGCTTTCCAAGTTCAAAACATATCGTTGCATAACCGCTTTTATCAGCCTGAAGAGCATCAGCGTTGTTTGTCATATACTTTATAAGCATATCAGATTCATCTTTTGTGAAAACATAATCATCTTCCTTAAACGTCTTGATAAGTCCGAGATATGCCTCTTTTTCACCTGCCATATTTGGCACTTCTATACACTGACAATAAATATTTACTTTTTCAATGTAATCAGTATTGATCGTTGCCTGATTCAGCAGAGTCTGATAGGTATCTGTCGCTTTCTGTGTTGCAACAACATTCAGCACTATGCCGCCTGCCGCAAACACAATTGATGCCGCAAGTGCCGATATAAAGCCGCCTAGCTTTCTTTTCTGCTTTTTCTTATAACGGTCGTCTATTTCTTCATAATGGTCAAGTGCATACATAAGTTCCGCCGCAGACTGATATCTGTCTGCAGGGTTGCGCTGAGTACATTTCAGAATTATCCGCTCAAGTCCGCCCGACAGTCCGGGGTTTATCTGCCTTATCGGTTTCATTTCATAAGGCGGCTCGCTGGGATTACAGCCTGTCACAAGATGATATAAGGTTGCACCAAGACAATATATGTCGGTTCTCGCATCTGTCTGACCCATTCCGCCGAACTGTTCAGGTGCGGCGTAACCGACCGTGCCAAGACAGGTTGTGTCTGCCAGATTCTTCGCCTTGAACTCTCTCGCCGTACCGAAATCGATGAGCGTAACATTGCCGTCCGGCTTCAGCATAATATTTGCAGGCTTCATATCACGATATATTATGGGTGGCTGACGCGAATGAAGATATCCCAGAACATCACATAGCTGCTTTGCCCACTTTATGACAAATTCCTGCGGTTGTGCGCCGTATTCTTCGAGCGCCCTATTCAGCGAGTTACCCTCGATATAGTCCATTATTATAATGAACGAATCTTCTGTATCTATTACGTCAATAATGCTGGGCAGATTGGGATGATTGAGTTTTTTCAGTATATCAGTTTCGGCTACCAGTCCTTGTTTTACCGCTTCAAAATCAAGCACGCCATCCTTACGGACTTCTTTGACCGCCCAGGTCTTATTTGCTTTCTCATTGATTGCCATATACACGACACTCATACCGCCCTGACCGACTTTGCTGAGTATCTTGTATTTGCCGTCTACGAGTGATCCGATATCAAGCATTTCTTCTCCTCCGATTTCAGAATGTTCTTATAGTTACTACCGAAATGTTATCGCGTTCATGGCGCTGTTTATTTATATCTATCAGCGTCTGTATATTCTGTTTCATCTTTTCGGCATCGGTCATTACAGCGGGGTTTAGGAAATTATATATTTCTCCCTGAGTAATCTCGTGTCTGAATCCGTCGCTGCAAAGCATATATATTGCGTTAGTCTTTATATTGCCGAAGAACAAGTCAGGATATACTTCGTCAGATGCGCCTACACATTGCAAAAGAACACTGCGTCTTGAATCGTTTTCAGCCTGTTCGGGCGTAAGATTACCAAGCTCAACTTCACGAGCCACTACAGTCTGGTCTTTTGTAAGTACTCTTACACCGTCGGATATCTCATACGCTCTGGTATCTCCGACATTTATTATGTAATATCTCGTACCGGTAAGAAGCAGTGCGGTAACAGTAGTACCAAGTCCGCTGGTAAGTCCGCATTTCTTTCCGTACACTTTGATTTTCTCGTTGTACTCAGTAACTATGCCTGTCCATTCTGCACGGATATCATTTTCGTTCATACCGTTTGCGCAAAGAACAGGAAGTCGGTTATCTCCCCATTTTCTGAAAGCGTTTACGAGAGAAGCACTCGCCACTTCGCCTTTTGAAAGACCGCCCATGCCGTCGCACAATACCGCAAATGCAATTTTACCGATTGACGTATTATATACACAGGCGTTAAAACTGTCCTGATTTGTGCTTTTAGTTGTACCGATATCCGTTGCCGTGGAGATTATAAAATTCATATATACACCTCTTTATCCGTGCCGCAATACACATAATATCAATAAAGTCTGAACTCAAATTCTTCGTTGCCAAAGCGAATCTTGTCGCCATGACTGATAGGAGTTTCTATATTGCTCTGTATCATACTTCCGTTTACAAATGTATGGTTGGTCGAATTTGTATCAACAATGAAGAATTTATCGTTATTGGTGACAATATTTGCGTGGCTTCGGCTTACGGCGGTATTGTCGCCTATGAAATAATCCACATAACTCTTTTCCTTACCTATACGGAAGAACGGTTTATTGATATATATCTTCTCGCCGTTTTTGGTTCTTATAAGATGAGGAACCACTGTCTGTCGTGGCTGAGCTCCACCGTTAAGAACGGTGGTTTCTCCGGGCTTTTTACCGCTGAGCACTGTAGTTTCTCCGAAATTCAGATGCTGACCCTGCGCCATAACAGGTTGTGGAGCAGGCTGAGGAGTCGGCACTGGCGCTGATGCAGGCGCAGGTACAGATGACGGAGCCTGTACCGGAACAGGTGAGGGCGCAGGCATAGGCGGAATATTGCGCGGAGACTGATTGGAGATAGGAGTATTGGGTACAGGAACGGAGCCGGGAATATTTGAATTGGCTCCGTTCGGCTTGCCTGCGGGATAAAACGCCTGTCCTGCGGGGGCGGGGACGGGGAATTTATTATTGCCGTTTACACTGCCCGGTATCGCAAAACCGTTCTGGTTTCCTCCGTTCATCGGGCGAGGTACAGGCGGCTGTTGGTTTTTATTTTTCTTTTTGAAAAGTCCGAAGAACCCGCCTTTTTTCTTCTGCTGCGCCTGCGGCATCGGCTGTTGAGGCATGGGAGGCTGTGGCATAGCGGGACGAGATAAAGGCGGTTGGGACATAGGCGCAGATCCGGGCATAGGCATAGATCCAGGCATGGGCATAGATACAGGCTTAGGCATGGGCTTTGGTACTGGCTTAGGCATGGGCTTTGGTACTGGCTTAGGCATGGGCGCAGGCACAGGATTAGGCATCGGCATAGGCGCAGGCACAGGATTAGCCGCCGCTATAGGCGCAGATGCCGGCTTAGGCGTCTGCACAGGTATAGGATTAGGTACCGGCATAGGTGTAGGTATAGGAGTCGGCATAGGTGCGGGTATTGGCATGGGAGCCGGAACAACAGTGTTGTTTATATTTTCAGGTGCCGATAAAGACATATTGCCCTTGATTTCATCTATCAGCATTTTAAAATCGCTGATGGAGAATACCGGATATGCGTTTAGAAAATTAATAATCTTGGCAATGTAATCACCGTTTTCGGTCTGATCAAAGTGTGTGCTGAACATTATGTTCTTGAAGAACGCATTCACATCAAACGGTTCCGCATTTTCTCTCTGTACGGGCAAACATATGAGGGAAACTTCACACGTTGATACATCAATAAAAATATAATTAAGATCAAGTACCAGTGATTCGATCGCTATCATATAATCCTCAGCAGCTATCATTGCGGCGGCTATGCCGTCAAATACCGTCAGCAGCCTTTTTTTTGATACTGCTCCTGAAAAGAACTGATTAACCGGAATCTTTGCCGATACATTATATTTTATGTACTTTTCCATATTGCTCTGCGTATAAACACATGCCGCAAGACCATTTATCCTATTATTTGTAATCATGCCGAGACACATCGTATCAATAATTTCATTCTGGGATACCGAATACGACAGATATGTTATATGACCTTGGTTTTCGTATTCAAAATTCATTGTTATTCCTCCATCAATAATAGCATAATAATTTTATATAATTCCACACACCGTTTTCTTTCACGGCAGCTATGCCGTTACTAGCAAACGGTAATGCATCATCAAACTGCTCATTTACACGGATATCTTTGTTAGAATTTATGTAAACCCATTTTCCGTTTTCCTGAACAGGTGCAAGACCTATTGAGAATGATTTTGCCGCCGTATACGCCGGTTCGATAACTATATTGCCGTTTGCATCGGCAAATCCCCATTTTCCGCCTATGCACACTGCGGCAGGTTCTGTACCTGCGAACGGATAGGCATTATCAAAACCCTGAGATGATATCTGAGAACCGGTTTTATCAGTCATATAATACTTCCCGCCTGTCTTAGCAAATATTACCCCGTTATCAATGCACGTTTCGTACTCGTCAAGCAGAATATCCTCATATACATAATCAGTGATCATGTTTTCGCCACTATCTATAAGTGCCCATTTATCACCTTTTTTCACTGCCGCAACACCGTTTTTAAAATTTGTAGCGTAATCATACGGCAAAGTATCCGCAATATCAAAAGCCGCATCTGTATAGCCATACTTACCGTTTTTTGCGACTCTTATTTTCCCGTCGCTTGAAAAAGACAGCTTTTCAACTTTTTCAGACGGACGGGCAATTTTAAAACCGTCGGTATTGATAATATACCACTCGGTGCCGTCATTTACAGCCGTACTTGAACTGATAAACACATTAGCGTCTTCAAACGCAGGCGCTATAAGATAACTGCCGCTGTCAGTTATATAGCCATATTGTCCGTCGCTTTTTACCATTGCATAATTTCCCAGGAATGTTGTAGCGCCCTCCAGGTTCATCTTGACGTATTTATACTTATAAATACATTCAATGTAATAATTTCTTACTTTTTCTGTTGCTGCACCGGCGTCTTTTGCGGTATTTGCAAGATTTATCACATTCTGATATTCTTCATTGTCATAATAATATGAGCACAATCTCTCATACGCCTCTGCAGACTGAGGAAAACGGACAACATAACTTTTGAGTGCGGCATCATAAAATGAGTCGCCAAGCAATCTGGTCTGCTCCAGATATTCTTTATACACGCCCTCGTCATCGCTTTTTATATTCATTGCTTGTCGATATTTCTGTACTGCCATGTACGGCACCTGATTTTCGGCATTTGCCCTGGCGCTCGCCAGATAAGTATCATATTCATCATTTACCGAAACAAATGATTCTGCCTTTATAAACAACACTATAACTCCGGCAAGTATAATTATCGCTATAGCTATCAGTTTTACTTTCATAGTGCTCTCCTCACACACCCAATATAATATTTATCAACAATCCGACCGCCACAAAAGGTGCCATCGGTACAGCCGACTTTTTGGTTGCCTTTTTTGTTATCAGAAGTATTACAGATACAATTGCCATAATCAGCATTGACACCAGCAATATGGTGTATGTGTTTTCAAGACCGTAAAGCAGTCCTATCACAAAAAACATTTTTACATCACCCATACCAAGTGCCTTTTTGACTATCAGCGACACTATAAAAAGTCCACCGCCGCATACGCCTGCACCAAGAAGCGAGTACAGCATTATACTTCTGAAAGATGTATGCGCAACAAAAATTTCAATCAGTGAAAGCAACACCCAGAAAGCAATACCTGCAATTATCAGTTTGTTAGGAATTATCTTTTCTTTGAAATCTATATAAGCAAGCGCTGATATCCACATCATAACAGCCGCATTCATGGCAGACTGCATAAGAACGTTTCCGATTACATAACAGCCGTATAAATAAACAGCAATCGAAATCATAAGCGTTGCAACGCTTATCAATATCAGTTTCCTGTCATATTTCAATTTAAAGAACCGCTTTTTCTCGTCTTCATCTTTTCTGTATGTAATATACATATAAATGAAGAATTGAGCTGCAATCAGAAATATAAATGTGAGCACTGCGAATAAAATATCACTCATAATTATTCTGTACTCCCATAGTCATAATTTCCGCCACAATAACGTATCTCAAATTTGGTAGTTACATTTGTGGGACCATCAGAACCAAGCTGTCCTGAATTTACAGAATTTGACAATTTGCGCGTTTCTACCAGCACTTTTGAAAAATCTTCCTTAGGTATGTTCTCAGGTACATAAATTATGAAATTATATGTCATTTGCTCTGTTTTGCTGACGATTCCGTTGTCTTGATCTTTTTTAAATTCTTTAAGGTTATTGATAAACGCACTTTCATAATAACTGACATCTTTATCTAACGCCAAACCACAACTGTAATACTCGTTAGTATTATCAGATTTATACATAGTACCCATCATATAACCGTTTTTATCACGATTTATATTATAATCATCAAAAAACTTATTTAAGAATTTTTCTTGTATACCAAACTCACCGTTTTCCGAATACCACCAGCTTCCCTCTATATCAACTTTTTCTTCGGGCTTTTCGGTTTCGGCAGGGGCGGTTGTTTCATCTGCTTTTGTTGTTTCTGACGGTTTTTCAGACTCAGCCGGATTATCTGTGTTCTGACCTCCGCCTGTTGTTGCCGCAGGAGCTTTCTCCTGGATTTTTGCCTGCGGATTGTCTCCCGCAAGCCAACCTCTTGCTACTGACTCCTTGCATATCGGTACATCAAGCGTTGCCCAGTTGAAAAGCTGAACCATACTCAGTCTGTAATAAACAACAATATGTACATCTCCGTTTTTTGTAGCGTCGTTTACATCAACGGTATTGAACAGCGTTGACATTTTGAAGTTCATGCCATCAAGACCGTCTACCACCCCTATGGCTTTCAGCTTTTCGTTCGCCTCACTGACTGATGAGCCGAAGTGTTTTGCTACAAACAGCCTCGACAAAGGTGCGGCGATACAATGTGAAGTCAGAATATCTATTGTTTCCTTTCCGGCGATAGCCGCTATACTTTTCATATATGCCATCGGATTATCCTGTACTGCTCCGAACGCATTATCGATGGTCTTCATCGATTTTTCGATATCAACTGCATCGGTTTTTAAGTTTGACAGCGCATTCTGAATATCATCAAGATTCAGGTTGCCTTCTTCAATAGCATTCTTGACATTCGTTGATTGTTCAACAGAATCGTCCTGAGCACCGGCAAGCGCTGTGTAAAACTCATCTACACTTCCGATAACGCCGTTGATATTTGCCTTTTCGGCATCTACCTTTGCCGCATAATCATCGGAAAGCTTCTGCAAACCGCTCATCTTGTAAAAGTATGAATATTGCGTCAGCTCTTTTGTTGCGGTATCGACCGCATTCGATATGAGCATCTGTGCACGGCAGAAATTAACGACGTTCAATATAGTAAATATTACGAACAGAAATCCGGCAAACGAAATTACCGCCTCTACTACAGCCGACGCCTCATCCTCTTTAAGCTTTTCGATTATACCTTTCTTCATATGTATCACCACTTTTCTTATCTTTTGTTTTTAATATCCGGACAGACCGTTGTACTGAAGCTTTGCCGCCGGTGTAAAGTCACCGTCCACTTCTGTCGTAACTCCGTTTTCAGCATCCGAAAGTATATTCGTGAAGAAATCCATATTCATAAACAGCATATCCACATCAACTGACGCATGAACGGCAACATATGTCTTTGCCTGTGACATTCTGAACTCTGAACCGTCATCTTTCGTCAGCATATGCTGATATGTGGCGCCGTTGCTTGTCTTGGCATTCGTAATGTTCATCTGTATAACATCTGCGGTTCTGTTGAGTATCGGCTTATCGTTTACTGATATAGATATAAATGTAAACAGCATCAGATAATCTTTATATCCGAACTTTATTGCAGATGCCAGCGATGAACTTGAATTGCCCTTAAGATTGTCAACACCGCCTCCGATTGCGTTTTCGCCTGTTTCCAGGAAGTTCTTTGAGAAATCGTTGGTTGTTTCTATTATCTTTTTCTTAAGCTCATCCGTTGCCTTATCTGTAAGCTCTTTTGTCTTGTCGCCGACATATCCGTTGATTTTTTCCTGTACGTCTTTGGTCAGTTCTGTAGCCTTACCGCTTAATTTGCTACCAATGCTGTCTACGGTTTCTTTCAATCTCTTTGATAAATCCATCTTGAAGTTGTTGAGTTCTGTTACAAATGTTGAATAGGCTTTGCTTGAATCAAGTTTACCTATTTTTTCCTGAATATTAGTCTTTGTTTTGTCTATCACTCCGTTTAACTTTTCTTCTACGTCAGAAAGAATAGAATCGGCAATTTTATTGCCGCCAAATCTGGATTGAAGCTCATTGTGCAGACTTCCTGAAATTTCATCAAAAGCTTTTCCTACTTCGGCTTTTATTTTATTCGGGTCGTCCAGGAACTGAAGATCATTCAGCTTTTCTTCAATTATTGATTGAACATAATTGCTGGCTGTATTAACTATTTCTTCCATCTTGCTTTTAGTTGCAGAGGTTAGGTTTTCATTCAGTTCTTCTACTGAAGTCGTTATATTGTCTGCTGTCGCATCAACGATGCCCTGTATACCGTCAGATATTTTCTTTGCGCCCTCTTTTATGACAACGGTAGTAACATCTGCTACTTTTTCAGCCGCAGTTTCAAAGGCGTTTTTCAGCGACAATGACCATGTATCCTTTGACTTTACAACTGCAACCTTAAGTCCGGCATTCATCATAGACAGATCAAATGCCGATTCGCCTGCGGCTAGCGCCAGCTGAAGAATTACCTGTACGATCTGATAAGGCACAAATCCACAGGTTGCCGCCTGTACCGCAAGGCCAACATTTCTGGTAGCATTTCTTATATCACTGTTTGTAAACGCATATATGCAGTTAAATGCAAATCTTATTGCATAGATGCTGGCTTTTGCGTATGTGACGTTCTTTTCGGCGCTTTCGTTACCATACAGGATATATTCTATCTCTGCACCATAGAAATAGTTGTTTGCCGCTTTCATCGGATAACTGCTGAGCATTTTTTGATTATCAACGTATTTTTCTCTAATGGTTGAATCGTTCAATGCTTTAGTTGCATTTGAAAGCATATTTATACCGGTTTTATTTTCCGACTTCTTGGATATTCCCTCACCGTTGATAAGTTCATCCTGTATCAACGTGTTATAAGAGAAATTCTCAAAAATGTAAGTAAGTATATATACATTCTCAAGTGCGTTTTCAGCTATATTGCCTATACCGTTCAGGATCTGACCGAGTGTATTTGATTGCTGGGTGAATCCGCTTGATGCGTCTATCTTACCGTCTTTTTCATCCAACTTGTATTGTGTATTATTATTTCCTGTATTTTTATCCTCTCCTTTTGAAGGTAAGCCTTCGGGTGCAGTTTTGCCTTTATACGAGTAACCATATTTATCTTTTTGGCTTTTGTTAGGCAATGCTTTATCAGCTGTTTCTTTTGCTATTTCATCTGCTGTTTTTCCGGCATTTTCCGCACTACTACCGTTATTGTCACTCTTCAGTTTGCTTTTAGATGTCTCATAGCTGTTTTTTATCGTTGTGTCAGCAGCGGTTTTCGTACTTTCATCCTTATATGTTGCATTCAGATAAACAAGGAACGTCGCCGGTATAATAGTCGGAGAAAGGAACTTGTATTCGTTATCAATCTCAATTTTTCCCGGCTTTTCGCCTTTATACAGCGTGTTCAGCTTTGAATTTGCGTCCTCAACCGTAACCACTTTACCGAGCGAATTCTTGACATCAGACGGTATGGCGGCAAGAAGTTTATCTGCTGTTTTGATATCCTTGATTTTTGTTTTGCCGTATTTGAAGTTATCGGACCTTGTAAGGATACTTTTAAATTCGTTATACTCATTCAGCCATGACGCTAAAAGCTGACCTCTGAATTGGTCAAGCTTTTTTGTATCATACTGCTTATGAGCGGCTTCAATATCCGCTTTGTTCTGCTCACTGAAATTATCGCTTCCGGCTTTGTTTTTATATTCGTTGTTTTTAGTGTTCCAAGTGTTGAGATTCTTATTATATGTTTCTATTGCAGTTCTTGCAACGCCGAGCTGTTTATCTATCGCAGTAAGCTGTTCGGCAATTTTACTTACATTGTCCTCAATTTTAGCAAACTGCGTACTTACCGCACTTACTTTTTCTGTGATCGTATTTTTAGCGGCGGCAATGTACTTCTTATAAAATACTAAATCGTTCTGATAACGGTTTCCGAAATTAAAATAGTTGTTAAGACAAGCCTTGTAATTTGCCGTGTCGCTTGCCTGTTCGTTTTTCTTTGTGTCATAAGCGTTCTTTTTGGTGTGTGCGTCGTCAACAAGCGCTTTATAACCGTTTACAATTTCATTGTAACTGCCTATTGCACCCTTTATATCATCAACCGTAATGCTATGCCTGCGAAGACTGAGCAGTAACTTATACAAGTCGTTATCGACAACCGATGAACCGACCTTATCCTTCATATATGTATCAAATGTCTTTGATGTTGTGTTATTTGCAATTTCTTTGAAATAGGAATCAGCGGCATTGCAGACTGAAGCATATTTGACATTTGTCTTGAGCGATGAACCGATTATCTCCTTGGTCACCTTTATATATTTGTCGTCTGTATCGCTGCTGTTTTCTTTATAATTATTATTGACAAAGTTGTTGAAATTCTTGAAATCATAGCCGCTGACCGTCTTGGTGGCAGTAGGCATACTGACCTTCTGCGATAACATATTTGATACTACAGTGTGCAGATCTTCATTATCGCCGTTATTGATCCCGTTGAGAAAATCGTAAGAAGTATTGTAATTCTTGTTCGCATCGTTTATGCCGTCAACATAACTCTTTATATTGTTGTAATATTTTGTGGCATTTGACTTTGCTGATGATACCTTGCCGTTTGCGGTATCCATTTCCTTCTTTGCGGAGCTTACAGCTTTTCCTGCCAGCGTATTGTAGTTATCGTAGTACTTTCCGAGCGTATATATACTCTCCAGTGTGGATTTTACATCACTGTATTTTAAAGTACCCGTATCGGTCAGAAATTTCTCATACTCGATAAACGTATTTATAGCGTTGGTTTCATTGGCAATTTTATAATTATCTCCTGATCCCGAAATATTCTTGTAATCAAGGAAGCTTGCATTAACATAAGAATTTGCCGTTTTTTTCTCTTTTCCGGAAGCATTGTTGAGCTTTGCTATCTGATCTGTCAACTGCTTTTTTGCTCCGTTATAATCCGAAGCGGTCGAAACAGATATACTTATGCCTGACTTATCATAAATCAGACCGTTTCCTCCGTTCTTGATGAAGAACTGAGAATTCCCTGCATCAAGCTTGCTTAAATATAAAGAGTCTACCTTGGGCGAATTCAACAGGAATATCATAGCAAGCTGATTTGCTTTCTGATAGTTATCACCGCTCCACGAAGAATTGTACTTACCTACCTGTTCATCGTATTCTTTGATCTTAACCAGATTGCCGTCGCTTTTGCTTACTTTTCCCTTTACAGCTTCCGCTCCGCTGTCTGTATTTATCGAGTCAATGAGCTTATCGTGTTCCCTGATAAGCTTCATAGCTGTCGCACACGCCTGATTAACATCCTGTGTGCTCTGCTGTGCCTCGACCTGTGCCTTGGTAACTTCCGTCTGCGTTTCAACATTCTTGAACGCTTTTACAGAATCAAGAAAACTCATACCGAAATTCACCGGAGCACGATATTTCATATAATCAACTATCTGTGAGCGCAGTATCTCCGGATTGGCAAGCGAGCTGTCGTCAATTTTCTTTACGGTAAATTCATTGACGGACATATCAATAAAATTGCTTGCCTTTTTGTCTTTTGTACCGGCTATAAGCGCTTTGAAGTCACCCATAAGGTAATCGACATATTCATCGGCTTCCGCTGTGTTTACCACGCCGTAAGATACCAGCGTCTTAGAGAAATAATCCTTCAATGATTTCGCCAGTTCTTCATCGCTCTGTCCCTGTGACATAGCGAATAAGCCGTAGACATCCTTGACTATCGTATCATAGTTTGCAAGCGCTGTGTTCATTGCAAGGTCACCGGCGCTTGATACCATAGAACGTGCCATATTGGTACGCGAAGCGTCAACTATAATAGCCGACATTGTCATCATCGGCAACATTATTATAACCATAAGTACAGTTATAGAACCCTGTATTCTTCTCCTGGTCTTCGCCTTAAGCTTCATATCTTTCCACCCCGATCATTTCTTGTTCTTGAACGAACCGAACCAACCCGATACTTTGGACACCATATTTTTTATATTATCGGTTATATGCAACTTGTTATCGATCTGAGAAATTACATCTACTATCAGATCCGCATTCCTGATAAATTCATCCGGATCGTTTACCGACATCTTTGCGGTAGCTTCATATTCATATTTGATATCCATCCCGAATTTTCCGAAAAAACTCAGCAAAGGATATTCTGCTTTAACGGTTACGGTAACGTCCTGATACAGCACTTTGTTTACACATTTGTACTTTACATCGTCTACTTTAAGATCTCTCCACTTTATACGGGTTTTGTCGATAATTTCTCTGACCTCCCTGTTCACCTGTTCGTCAATTTTCGTTCCACCGCCGAAAAGGTATCTGTAAGGGTGTATATTCTTTTTTATGCCGGCAAAACTGTATTTTTCGCTTCCGTCGCCTACCGTAGCATTTATGCTTGTATCAAGTGCGCCGATCTCACTGCTGGAAGATCTTAAAATACTTTCATAGTTAGGGTCGCTTATGCAATGCGCCGCATAGATCGCACCGCGCTTTGCCGCTGATTCCACCGTGCTCCTGTCGTGTATTATAAAGCACATAAGGATCAACGCATATATCACTATAAAAATCAGAGGTAAAACTATTACATTTTCAATCAGCGCATTAGCGTCTTCACTTTTGATTCTTTCAATAAGATTCTTCATTTCTACCTCCGGTTATTGTTATCAAAAGTGGCTCCGTCGAGCACAACGGAGCCGACTGGTGACATTACGTCCATTCAGGGACAACATCTCCCTGCTTCGTATCCTGGTTGCCGTTTTTAAGCAGTTCATTCCACAGCTTCTGAACCAGAGCGATAAGCTGATCCTTGAATATAAACGCAAGGATAAGCACTATACCGACGATTATGAGCGTTGCTATAAGCTCTGCACCGCCTGCCTGCTCCTTAAAGGTGCGTCTGAACCAACCGTCGATCTTTAAAAGACCGAGTGACGCCGTTCTCTTTGCCATTGCCATCATTGTGAACATATCGATTTCCCTCCTTCATCAATAATTTTATCCTATATACCCATCTTACTTACGATGGGAACAAGAATCATAACAAATATTCCTATCAGAATAAGTCCGAGAGGAATCATCAGCTTGTTGGCTGCCGCCTCGCCCTGTCTGCGTACAAAGTGTTTCTTTTCTTCCCAGCAGAGTGACGACTCGGATTTAAGGAAGTCTACAAGCTCTTTATTACCTTTTGACAGATTCTGCACCAACATAGATATAAACTTTTTAACAAACTGAACTCCGCAACGGTTACCGAATGATATGTATGCATCAACTTCCGACGCACCGTTTCTGATATCGACAACCGTCGTCTTCATTTCGTCATACAGTACGCCTTCGCCCGTATAAGCGATATCTTCCCATGCCTCACGGGTGATCATACCTGCGTTTATAAGCAGAGCCATTTTTGCTACCATATCAGGAAAGTCACGGGTAATTACCGCCTCACGCTCTTTCATTACATCGGCAATTTTAGAATCGGCATAATAGAAACCGATACCGCCGGCAAACAAGCCGAAAAGGCTTAACAGAGGATTTCCCAGAGCGACGCCCAACAGCGGGGCAAACATCACTCCGATAGACAGATAAGTAACTTTTTCCGCAACATTTATGCGATAGTAATATTCTCCGAAACGCTCTCCGTAAACGATCTTCGCCTGCGCTTTTCTTTTCTTGTCAAACATCGTGTCATAAGAATATCCGATCACGCTGAGAATTTCCATACCTACCGGATACAACTCTTTCAACACATATTTATTGCCCTCAAGCGGTGCGATCATTTCACCGTGTTTTCTGCTGCCTATAAGCAATAAGCTTATCCAGACGACCGCCAGAACGGCATATATCAAAAAGCAAATAAAATCTCCCACTGCAGTACCTCCGCTCAGAGCTTGATATTGAGAATCCTCTTGCTGATAAAGTAAGCAAGAATGAATATTGCTATTGCCGCTGTTACCGATATTATTCCAACGGGTGATTTAAGATCGATAAGGTCTCCGCCCATAGATTTCAACACTATTATGAATACAACGGGCATAACAAGCATTATATTCTGCTCATTCTTCTGACCGGCAACCATAGTTTCAAGTTCCATCTGAATTTCAATCTTGTCGCCGATAATCGATGTCGTATTCTTGATAACGTCTTTTATATTACCGCCCTTTTTATAACAGGTAGCAAAAACATTCGCAAAGTTTCTGACATCATCAATACCGCTTCTTTCGGCAAAGTTAAGCAAAAGATCTTCAATGCCTATGTTATTGTCAAGTCCTATACGGATAAGCCTGACTTCTTTTACTATGTCAGCCTCCGGAGTAAACTGCACTGCCAGATCCTCTTCGGCACCGGTAAACGAATCAAACATATTTTTTCCGGCTCCGATCGAGGTGCCGAGTGCGTCAAGCAATCCCCTGAACTGCGCCGTAAGCCTCTTCTTTCTTTTATTTATTACCTGTTTTTTTCGTAGCGGTACAAAGAAAATTCCGCATATTGCTCCGACTATGATCGACACAAAAATATTTTCATAGAAAATATACAGCACCGCGCCGCTTACTAACATACCGATAAGAAACCACGCCGCCTTTTCTTTCACAGTGGCATTATATACATTATAGTCGGTGCCTTCTCCGATCAGCGGCTGAACCGGTATATACTTTTCTTTCTTTTTCAAACTCATATCTGTTCACCTAAAATTCGCTTCTTACACCGGCAAGCTGCAGTTTAAACGTGTTCTTCATCGGATTTTTGGTTCGGTGAAGCGTTCCTGATACCCTCTCCAGCGTGCTGTTTTCATCTTCTTCAAATACATATAACGGATTGAGTATTATCTTTCCGTTTTCGTATCCTACAACCTCGGTTATCTCCATAGTTTTTCTGGATTTGTCCCTGAGCCTGGAAAGGTGTATAATTATATCGACAGCAGACGCTATCTGCTGTCGTATTGCTTCAAGCGGCAGACCCGCTGCGCCTTGAAGCACCATTGTTTCAAGTCTGCTTAACATATCCTCTGTTGAGTTGGCATGTCCGGTCGAAAGAGAACCATCATGACCGGTATTCATTGCCTGAAGCATATCCAGAGCTTCTCCGCCACGGACCTCACCGACAATTATTCGTTCGGGTCTCATACGCAGTGACGATTTAATAAGATCTCTTATGGTGATCTGTCCGGCACCCGATGCGTTTGCGTTTCTTGTTTCAAGGCTGACAAGGTTATCTATGCCTTCTATCTGCAACTCGGCAGAATCTTCTATTGTAATTACACGTTCGTCTTTAGGTATATAATTTGACAACGCATTAAGAAACGTCGTTTTACCTGAACCGGTACCTCCGCTTATAAATATGTTGTACTTTGCCTTGACAAGCATTTGCAGTTTTTCAGCTATTTCTTTGGTAATTGAGCCGTACTGTATAAGCTTTTCAATTGTCATAGGTGTTTTTGAGAATTTTCTTATAGTAACAGTAGGACCGCACAACGCTATAGGCGGCAAAACAACATTTACACGTGATCCGTCCGGCAATCTCGTATCGCATATAGGATTTGCCTGGTTTACCTCTCTGCCCGCCAGACCGACTATACGCTGAATGATATCTTCGAGCCTTCTCTGGCTTTCAAATTCTTTATCAAGCTTAAAAAGTCTGCCGTTCTGCTCAATAAATATATTCTGAGGGCCATTTATCATTACTTCCGTAATAGTATCGTCGCTTATAATAGAATCCAGTAAGCCAAATCCTCGGATAGAGCTGTATACCTGCTCAACTATGGAAACCTGCTGTTCTATTGAGATATACTGCCCGGAAAGCTTTTCCATAGTTATAGCTTCAACTTTTTCCTGTAATTCCTCGTCGCTGAGTTTACTAAGAGGTAAATTTTCAGTAATGTATTGTTTTATTTCCGCTACTATCTGCTGCTCTTTCTCAAATACCACCTTACTCACCCCTTATACTAAAGCATTAAACAATTCCAGATTAGACAATTCATTTATCATCTGTCTGGTTGTGTAACCTTCGTATCTTTTAATTCCACCAAGCTCGTTGAGTTCATCTATTTCGGGTTTGTAAGAATTCCGACTGCTTACTCTGTTGAAAAGCAGATTGGATTTCATAAAAATTCTATGATCTTTTTGTTGCTCAATAATGTTAAGTGTTGATATTGCCCTTTCAAGTTTCTGATTTGATATCACCGAACCATCAGAAACAAATACTATTTTCCAGCATTCTTTCAGTATATTCAGCTGCTCCTCTTTGAGCGAGAAGTCAAGGTCAAGGACAATATAGTCGTATGAACCGAATATTTTGAGCTCATTAAGAAGCTTTACCTTCTCTGCACCGCTCAGCTCCTGCATATCAAGCGCCGTTTTACTTGCAGAATAAAAATATACCCCTGTTTCATCCTGCTTTACAGAGCTTTCAAGCCTTAAAGAAATGTTACTCTTTTTACTCTTTATTGCATATATCACATCGCTGAAAGTGCTGTTTCCTTCGCCTTGGAAATAAACATCAGAACTTCCGTAATTTTCAAGATTCAAGTACAACACTTTTTTGTTTTTCTTTGCCAGACTCAAAGCGCAGGACGCTGCAGCTGTGGAGGCTCCGGTTCCTCCTGAAGGTGACATAAATGCTATTGTTTTTGTATCGCCGTTTTCCGAGAAATGCATACTGGTAATATTGGAGCTGTTTTCAGAATATAGGTTAAGAACTTGTTTATATATAAGATCAGCTTTCTGAAATTTGCAAACTGCTGTTTCGTTATTTACAGATTCAATATCTGCAGAAGCTACAAGATAAGCTAAGGCGCACTTTTCTGATAATTTTGATCGATCTATCTCAAAATTATCGCTTGACAATAGTACATCGATTTTCATCTGGGAAATTACCTGTAATGCTATTTCCGGGTCTGTAAATGAGTACACCTCAAGTTTATCGGCATATCGTGCATTAAACGCTGATACAATACGTTCAAGATATATTTTATCATTTTCCAATATAGCCAGTTTAATCTTCATATTCTTCTCCTCGCCACAAATACAGCTCCGCTCTGAAAACGGAATCCGTATAACAATATTTCATCAGATATGCGAAGTTACACAGCGGCTGCACGTTTCTATATAATGATTAACTACTGTATTTTTCAGTCGGTAATCAGTCCAACCGTGTAATATGAACATTTTAACGAACAATTTTGCGTAGAAGTATGTGTTCTTAACTGACAGAAAAGGTGGTAGTAACTATTTGTGAGATTCCGTTGTATTTTCTGAAATTTTCTCAAGTAATTCACGCTTTCTTTCAATAGAGGAGTGTACATATGTATTGAGTGTGACTGATACATTAGCGTGTACGAGAATTTCGCTGAGAGATTTAATGTCAACACCGCCTTCTATGCAACGAGTAGCAAATGTGTGACGCAAAACGTGATAATTGAAGGGTGATATTCTGCATTTTTCCAACACTGTATGAAATCTGTACTCAAAAGTTCTCGGACTTACAAAAGAAGTTTCTGCTGAAATAATGTATTCTGAGTTTCTTGTTTCATATAAAAATATCAAGGGCTTCATTAGCTGTGATATAATCGGAATTTCACGGATTGAAGACTGAGTTTTCGGGGTATCTATTATTAATTTACTTTTGCTGCTGTTTTCATCATCGCTTTTTACGCGGGAAACAGTTGAGTTTACTTTCAATATTGCTTTTTGGAAATCTATATCTGACCACTTCAGTGCACATATCTCCCCTATTCTAAGACCTGTATTCAAAGAAAGCAGTATGCCCATATTAGTTGGAGTTAGATGAGAAAATAAGTAATCTTCCAATGTTTTTTGATTTATCTTATCCATAACACGAATTTCACCTTTTTCGTTTTTAGGCATATGTAACTTGATTCTTATAGGTGAACTATATCCTTCGTCTATTGAAAAATTGATTATTTCAGTTACAATTATCATGATATTCTTTACATATGACGCCGCTAGTCCTCCGTTTTTGTCGATTCTGCCATGTTTCAATTTATGATTCATGAAATCAGCCAGCAGTACCGAATTTATCTGTGAGATACAAATATCGCCCAATTCAGGAATAATATGCTTGTCTATAAGATTGCTATATTTTAAATAGGTAGAACCTTTGAGATGAATTTTACTGTATCGCTTCCATAATTCTGCGGCTTGTTTCAACTTTATTTCCGGATCAGAGTCTGTTTTACTATATGAAGACGTTTTACCGGTGAAATCAGATGTGATTTCTGTTTTTTTACACAAAGATGTGTCAATGAAAATATTATCATAATTTATGTGATTTTTATATAGGTGGTTTTTTCTTAGCTTTTTGACCTTTTTAATTTTAATATCCCGATTTGTTCTTGACATACACATATTCCTTTCTATTAAGTGACAACGAAACTTTATCGTTTTTCTAACAATTCTGTTTAATGAAACTTAAATTAATTTCATTCAAATCAGAAAAATGTATTAATTGTAAAATATAAATCACCTTTCGATTGTTGACACATATCACAAATGGTGATATAATATAAACAAAAGTAAGATTTTGTCGAAGTTAAGAACACATACTTCTACGCAATCTTCCTCTATTTAATATTAATATTATATATGGAATAAGCGTACATCACAACATATTTGTTATCACCATACAATTTTTTAAAGTCTTGCATTTTTTTCTGTCAGTAATATAAAAATCATCTGGTATATGTTGTATATAGATAAAAGCACCTGCAATATGCAAGTGCTTTTATAATTTACAGTGCTAATCATGACTGTTATAGTGCCTTTTTCTCATCAAAAATTATAGGCGGATTCTTGATCCGAACCCGCTGAAGCAATTTTTCTGTTTTTCTGTACACAACTATTGACAAAGAGTATTTTTATATCAAATGGTGCGACGACAGATATTGAAATTGTTGCAGAAAAAGTATATAATGAAAATACATTAAAAGCTATTGGTTTTACAACCGGATCTGATAAGTACAAAGGAGAAAAAATTATGTTTATTCCGGAAAATAACCGTTATGAGAAAATGGTATACAACCGACTGGGCAACAGCGGACTGAAAGTGTCTGCCGTATCGCTCGGATTATGGCAGAACTTTGGCTTCGGATCGGATTTTGCCAATGCCGAAAAAATGGTACACACCGCATTCAACCTTGGCATAACTCATTTCGACCTTGCCAACAATTACGGTCACCCTTATAACGGAAGTGCAGAAGAGAACTTTGGAAAGATACTCGACCGCGGGATGAGAGAATACCGTGACGAAATGTGCATTTCAACAAAAGCGGGTTATGAAATGTGGGACGGACCTTACGGCGATAAGAACGGTTCAAGGAAATATCTTACAGCGTCCCTTGATCAGAGCCTTAAACGTATGAAACTCGATTATGTTGATATCTATTATCATCACATTTTTGACCCCGGCACACCGCTTGAAGAAACAGCGCTTGCGCTTGATAATGCCGTAAGACAGGGTAAGGCTCTCTATGTAGGAATATCGAACTATAACAGACAGCAGACCGCAGAAATACAGAAAATATTCAAAGAGCTGCGCACACCTTTTATAGTAAATCAGCCGTCATATTCAATGCTCAACCGCTGGGTGGAACGTGACGACCTCGATAAATACTGTCTTGAAAATAATCTGAGCCTTGCCGTATTCTCACCGCTTTATCAGGGCTTTCTTACAGATAAGTATCTCCATGGAGTTCCCGAAGATTCGCGTCTTGCTAAAGGAGGCGCTCCGTGGCTGGATGGACAGCTTGATGATGTAATGTTGAAGCGTCTTAATACTCTGAATGAAATTGCGCTGAGCAGAGGTCAGAAGCTCTCCCAGATGGCGCTTTCATGGGTGCTTCGTAATAAGGCGGTGGCAACGGTTCTTATAGGTGCAAGCCGCCCTGCACAGATAGTTGAAAACGTTGAGTGTATAAATAAACTTGACTTTACCGATGAAGAAATAAAAGAAATAGAAAATGTGCTGAAGTAATACAGTATAACAACAGCGGCAGACCGTCCGGACGGTCTGCTGCTGTTCTTATTTTGAAAACATCATATCAACCTTATCAAGGTCAAGCATATAATACGCGTGTCTTTCCCTTGTGTTTTTGATGAGTAAATCAGCAGGTATACTGCTCAGCTTGTTGCGTACAGAGGAGTAGGAAGCTTTCAAGAAGTCTTCGAGCTCTTTCTGGGATATGCCGTCCTCGGAAAATAAAGCCGCCTGTATCAGCACATAATACAGCGTTACAATATCTTTATGATCTGCATTGGGTAGGCTCGGACACAAGTCGCCGTAGAAATTGAATTTATCAAGTCTGCTTTTGATCTCGTCATATAATTGCTTCATAGAAATGTCGACAAGGTTCACAAACATCTCCGCAAAAGGTGTAAGGTCACCTTTGTTCAAAGGATGATTGCAGGTATCAAATGCGTCATAGTACTTATTTATATTTTCTTTTATCGTATAAGAAATGTGGTATCCGATAAGACTGTTAAGCTCTTTTGACAGAAGATAACTGCTGATGAAACGGTCTGTTCTGCCGTTGCCGTCATAAAACGGATGAATATATCCGAACAGATAGTGAAAAACAGCTATCCTTATTAAAATATCACAGTCGGCATTTGCAAGAAAATTCAACGATTTATCCATTATTGATATTATTTCCGATTCCGGATGAACACCGGTATGGATAACCTTTTGTGTAGGCGAATATACATTTACATCGTTTTTTCTGAAAATTGTGCCGTCAGGAAGATTTGAAGGGTCTGTTGCACTTATCTCATCGTAAAAAATATCGTCATATATTTTTCTTATGTCCCGTCCGGTACGCAGAGGTATTTCCTCATTCTGTGACAACGTTGCATATTTTTTAACAAGTCCGACAAAACGTTTTTTTCTGTCTTTCGTTGAAAGATCGGACAGTATTTCATTTATTTCTTTTCGTGTGCTGTGTACACCTTCTATGTTGTTTGTAAGCACGATTTCGTCTGTAAGACAACGTGTACGGTATTGTATAAGAGCTCTCTCAG
>ULVI01046988.1_pt1 | contig 23585 bp, 33 predicted proteins | sample 1959331 | NCBI WGS metagenome assembly ULVI01 (sample SAMEA4835782, study PRJEB28245) | human gut metagenome | biome: gut microbiome; material: fecal sample | place: Denmark | collected 2008 | reverse complement strand
CACCATTCAAATGTACATACGCAGATTTTTGTAACAGAATTCGGAATAGTTATATTTTCAAGGTTGCTACAGCCGGCAAAAGCCGACCCGCCGATACTTGTGACCGAATCGGGAATGGTCACGTTTGTAATATTGTCGCAGCCCGAAAATGCCCGCTCACCGATTCTTTGTACGCCGTCAGGTATAACTATCTCGGTCACACCTTTCTCTTCGGTGTATTTCTTCAGTACGCCGTTGCTGATTTGAAATTCCATATTTCCCCCATATCACTATAATATTCATTTCAGATTCAAAGATTTTCTGATAACTCCGCTACGTTTAATCTTTTTTACAAGATTATCAAAATCCCGTGCGATGTCCATACCTTCACTAACCCTGTCTGCAAGCCCGGAGTAAAGGCTTTCGGTGTTTTTATTCATAAGGGCATGTATTACCACATTGCGATATGAACACCATTCGTTCATATTGATAAATTTTACTCTTACTTCCTTTATATCAAGCTTATCTGTGTATACTTTTCTGATTGCACAGAGATATTTGCTCTTATCAGCGTTGTGATATCCGTTTTCCGCCCATGTGAGTGTAGCTTCGATTATTTTCCTTTTGCCCGATATCTGATTGATAGGCGGAAATCTGAATTTATTATCTTCACATTCGTCAAACATAAATTTCAGTTCATTTTTGCTCTTCTTATTATCAAATTTTATTGACTGTCGGGTATTAAGACATCCGAGATAGAAAAGCCACGCCCTGAGTCTGTCCTCAATAATAGCATAAACAATAAGCATAGCCTCAAAATAAAAGCCGTTTTTAACCGCTTTATCATAACGTTCAAATTGTGTTTTGATGTTACTTTCTTATCAAATCCGTTTTTTACAGGCTGGATCTTTCGTCCCGGCATATCAGCTCCTCCTTGTATATTTCCTTATATCAAACCCTTCCCTGACAGCCGTTCTCACAAGCTCCTCATCGGACATTCTTCGTACTCGTTCGGCTTTATCGAACATAGCAGGGGAAACTGCAAAAGCACCTGTTCCGTAATAGTCATACAGATCGTTTTCGAGCCTGCCTGTATCAATTTCCGATATATCGATACATTCGTTACTGTACATAATCACACCTTATTCTTTTTGCCGTCGTCAATTACTTCTATAATATCGCCTTGACCTCTCAGCCATATATCAACGCCGTTACCGTAAATTTCCGCTTTTATAAGCCAACCGTTTTCGTCATGCTTTATTATCTCGGCAGTTGGAAATCTGTCAAGTACGGCTTCAATGCTGATGCCTTTGTACAGGAATTTTACCGTTCTCAGCTCTCCGCCGAACATGAACTGTATACGTTTGCGGAATTCGCCCTCCTGAAATCTGTCACTGTACGCAACATGAAAATGCTCGTCAAGTATCTCATATTTTTCGATGCGGTCTATCCTGTATATGGTCGGGAACGGACGTTTCGGCACATCAGGCATTTCCTCGCTGACCGATATATAAGCGCAAAGATAGAAATAATACTCGGAAAACATTACTCCAACGGGCTGAATAAGCCTCATTACATTGTCGGGGTTTTTCAGCTTCTTATAGCATATTTTCATCAGCCTGTGTTCATATACCGCACTGCATATATCCCACATTGCGTCTATGAATTTCTTGCCGTGGTGCGGTTCGTTATACAGAAATTTCTCGTTTGCGATAAGTTCCGAAACCTTCTTCTTATTTACCGAGGGAACGCAGCATTCAAGCAGCTTGTCAATTATCGGATACATTTCATCCTTTACCATAGATCTGCTTTCAAGAAGAATCTTGCACACCGTAAGTATTTCACTGTTTGTAAGATGAGAATCGTCGTTAAGTACGATACGGTAACGGTTGCTGCTCCTGTCATAAAGCAGTGTTTCTTTACCGCCGCTTTTATTATCGAGAAACGCCCTTATATCTTCTATATCACGCTGTATGGTTTTTTCGTTTACATCAAACCGTGCCGCAAGATCGGATTTGGTTATAGCTTTACCTTCATAAAGCATCCGGTAAAGCTGCAATATCCTCTCGGTTTTCTTCTCCATATTAATACCTTCGCTTATTTTACCATTCAAGATCAAGTCCGTCGTTTTCGGATGATGACTTACCTTCATCAAGCTGTCTGAGCTTTATATAGACCTTTGCGGTCGTGATAGCGTCAGATAAAGCGGTATGAGCCTTTTCGTTCTTTATCCCGAAGTATTCCGCATAATTGTTAAGCTCGTCGCCCTTTATCTCAAGATTGCATTTTTTCTTGATTCTTTTAGCGTATTTCATTATGTCGAATTGTTTGTTGGCAATTATAATGTTACTGTGTCTTCCGGCTCTTTCAAGAAATTTGCTGTCGAATGCTGCATTGTTGAAGCCGGCGAGAGTATCATCTCCTATAAACTTCATAAATTCGGGTATGACCTCCCAGACTTGCCTTGCGTTTTTGGCTTCTTCATCGGTTATTCCTGTTATTTTCGTTATGCTGTCGCTGACCGAAACCCTGCTGTATTTCGGATTCACAAGTTCTTCGAAAGTCTGCGATTCATCGACAACTCCGTCAACTACTTTTACAGCACCGATTTGTATAACTGCGTGGAATTCTGAATTTAAACCGGTCGTTTCAAGGTCGTAAACTACGAATGTATCGCTTTTCGGCACATCGACAAAATCGGTTTTCGGATAGTCCTCCTTTTTGATTTTCGGCGGTCTGTTATCCTGAAGGGATTCTCTTTGCGGTACAGACTGAATCTCATATCCCATAGATTCCATAAATTCTATGTACAGCTTTATATTTTCGCTTTCACGGGGTAAGTAGCCACGGCCTTTTTCTTCATAGCATTTCTGATAGCAGCTATTATTACTGTCCAGCTTTTCAAAGCATTTTTCCGAAAGCTCGTCGGTATCCTGATAACGATCGATTATATCCTGTGCATCATCGAATCTTAACGTGCGTGCATAGAATTCGGCAAGAGCATATGCCGCTTCCCACGGGAGATCCTTTTCGCTAGACAGAATATCCGCAATTTTTTCAGCTTCGTAATATCTGTGCGTTGAATAAAGCAAGTTCAGCTTAAGACCCTGCAGTCTGCTTTTCTGCATATCTGTGAGATAGCCTGCCGCTAAGATTTTATCTGCTTTTTCAAGAAAGAAATCTCTGCTTTTGGCTAATATTGCAAAAGGAGCTGCAGCGGAAGTGAGCAGTATAATGTTCAGATAATCACGTTTTTCCGCAGGGAGTAGGGAGCAAAGAGAAAGTGCCGAATCTCTGAAGTTTTTAGGATTTTCAAGCTTGTTTGCAAGATCGTTCCAGTATGGATGCTCCTCGTTTATCGCATCAGGGTTGAAAGCGTGTAATTCGATACAGAGCTTTTCTATATCGGCGTTTGTCATACATTCGTTGCAAAGCATTCCGTTTGCGGTATCCTTACCGCAGTTAAGACATTTAATCATAATTTTTTACCTTCTTACACATATATTTCATATCACAGTAACGGCAGGAATAATCGTTTTCGGCTTTTGCGTCAAAGCGCTTGCCTTCTATTTTCCTTACCGTCTGCGATACGTCTTCGATTTCCTTGTCAACACAGTTTTTACTGTATTCAAACGTTACAAGCGGATTTCCTTCCGCCTCGTTTGTGTAATACAGATGCATACGGCTGACATTTTTCTTGTAGCGTTCGCTTATCAGATACGCATAAATCTCAAGCTGTTTTCTGTAATGCTCAACCTGAGCGGATTTTTCGGGCGAATCTGGCTTTCTGCCGGTTTTGTAATCCACTATCTCGATTTTTCCGTCATCATCTTCGATAAGATCGATAACACCCTGCAATATATATTCCGGCAGTACAAGTTCAACCTTTTCTTCTGCCTTCCATACCTTGCGGATATGCTCCTTACGTTTATCAAAATAATTCAGGACCTGACCGAGTGCGGATTTTCTGCGTTCTTCCGAAAGCATCAGTCCTGTGCTTTCCTGCATTTTTGCATAGTTCAGAGCAAACCATTTCTTGATGAGTTCTTCGGTTATTTCATCATATCTGCCTGCTATCGCAAACCTGTTGAGATCCTCAAGGGTTGCGTGAATAAGCGTTCCCACGGATGTATGGAGTATTTCACACGGTGCGAATTTGTATTCTTTAAAGTACAGGTATCTTCTCGGACATTCGTCATATACGCTTATATGCGATGTGAACGAGTACGTTTTTCTGATATGTTCTTTTCTGACCTTGTCGAAAACCCTGTTGTCGGCATATTCCGAAATATCGGGAACATTTTTGGTTATCGCTCCTGTGTAAGGTTTCATTTTTCCTTCATCTTTTTCTGCAAGCACAAGCAGGTTTTTTGCTCTCGAAAAAGCGACATAATACTTTCGCCAAGTATCAAAATACGGTATCATATCGGGAGTTTCAAACGGTTTTCTTAAAAAACGGCTTTCTACGCTATAGAAAAACGGATCCTTTGTTTTGCTTGTTATTTTAAACGGTAATGATCCGACTATAACAACAGGGAATTCAAGTCCTTTCGCCTGGTGTATCGTCATAAAGGATACGCATCCTTCGGGAGCATAGTCTGCTTCATCTTCATACTCACCGACGCCTTCATCTTTAAGCAGTCTTAAATAACTTCCGAAAAACTCTTCGGACATAGTATCTCTGTTATCGGCACCGATAAGATGCATATCGTGAATATAGCAGAACTTTGATATAATATTCGACATTTCTGCCAGGTTTCTTGCTTGCCTTGCTGTATTGCCGTCCGGATTTTCAATATAGCTTCTGAACGGCTCAAAGGCAATTATTCTGTAGAAAATATTCAGCAACGTATATTCGGTTTTGTCTTTACAACCTGCTATATCGCTTGCTATTCCGGAGATGTATCTGAAAAGCTCCTTGTTTTCTTTCAGTAGTCCGCTTGAAAGAGGCATACAATCCTCAATGTAATAACGTGATATTTCGCTGAGTTTGCCGTCGCTTTTCTGTTGCTTCAGCAACATTGTGAATGATTTGAAGCAATATATAAGGCATCCGATGATCTGCTTTACTTCCGTTCTTTCAAAGTACAGCTTGGATCTTGGCGAGTATACGGGTATTCCGCTTTTCTCAAGAAATTCCGCCGTCTTTTTTGCTTCATTATTTTTAACGCTGGAAAACAAGAAAACTACCTGGTTGTAATCGGTGATAGTCTTGTTTTCCTTCATCTTTTTTATCATATCTGCAAGCTTTGCTCTTGCAGGATTGTCAAAGCTGCCGTTACAGGTATATACCGATGGCTTATCTTCACGCTTACTTGTGTATATCTGTTTTGGATAACGGTATTTACCCCAGTCGAAATTCAGCCTGTATTCGGGATTTGTCATCCAGTCGTTGTATAAATCGATTATCCCTTTTTCCGAACGGTAGTTTTCTTCAAGCTTTATCATTCTGCATTCGTCTTTTCCGAAATGTTCGGGAAACTCAAAAATATTCCGTATAGTCGCCCCTCTGAAGCGGTACAATCCCTGATCGTCATCTCCGACCACGCAGATATTCCTGTGCTTTGCGCCGACAGACAGTATCAGTTGCTCCTGTATGTAATTTGTGTCCTGGTATTCGTCGACCATAACATATCTGATTTTTTCTCTCAACGATGCGGAAATATTGCTATTTTGCATCATCTTCCAAGTATCGGTCTGGATTGTCGAGAAGTCGGTTGCATTATTTTCTGAGAGCAGCTTGTCATATTCGTTCCATACCTTTGCAATAACAAGAACGTCAGCGTCTTTGTCATCGAGCAGTTTGTATCTGCTCAGAAGCTCTTCTGACATAGCGCTTGTATACGTACAGATGGTTTTGGCTTGTTCCCATTTGCTCATACTGCTGAATTCGGATCTGCAATATCCTTTGACAGAGCGGAAACGTTCAAGGTTGTTATAAACCAGATATTGTTGCTCAAATGAATCGATAATTCTTTTGTCTGCGTCGAAGGGAAGCAGCTCGGAATATTCCTTCATAAGTCTTAGACACACCGAATGAAAAGTGCCGATATACATTTCATCTATATTGATGTTTTCACAACCGCTGTATCTCAGAAATTCATCGGATATGCGTGTTACAAGCTGATGTGCGGCTTTTTCGGTAAATGTTATCGCCATTATTTCGGATGGCTTGACACCTTTTTCAAAAACAAGATATGCGATTCTCTTTACCAGCGTAAAAGTCTTTCCGGTACCCTGACCTGCTATTATAAGAAGCGGACCTTCCGTGCAGGTAACAGCCTCTTTTTGTTGTTCGTTTGCGATTCCGAAATCAAACATTATTATTTCTCCGTCAGGTTATTGTCAGCAGATTTCAAACTTTATTCCCATCATTGTCATATAGTCCTGAAGTCTGAAAAGTGCGTCGCCGCTTGCATACACCTTAAGCATAGTGTAATCGGCTGAGCCGCTCTCGGTGTTGTCCGTTGCTGTTGCAGCAACAGAAACCGGTGCTGCGGCAGAAACGTCATTGCGGGCTTCGCAGGCTCTTTCAAGCTCGTCACGATATTCCATAACGGTATCAAGTGAAACTGTTTCACAGTATTTATCTGTCAGCACTTTTTCAAAAGCTGAACCGAGCGCCTTTATTGCTTTGATGTCGCTTTCTGCCTTGTTTATTGCGTCCTGAATCTCAATCTTCCAGACCTTTTCGCTGAATGTCTTGTTGAGCCATTTTGTGTTTAACAGCTTCTCGAACAATTTATCTGCAAATTCTCCGAGAATTGCGGATTTAACATCGTAATATTCCTTGATTTTTAATTTTTTATCAGTTTTTTCTTTCTCTTCTACAGCTTTGGTATATTCGTCGATCTCGCTGATCTGCTCCTTTATTTTTTTGGTTAATGCTTTGATTTCGTCTTCGATTGCATTATACGGAGCAAGGCAGATTTTCTTGTATTCTTTTCGTTTTTCTTCGATACGTTTATTTATTGCATTGAGTTCTTGCTTGTCGCTTTTGGCGCTTTTGTATGACTCCTCGGTGTATACCTTACCCTTGTACTTTTCAAGCAGATTATCAAGAGCAAGATTAATTTCGTCAAAAGACCAGGTTGTAATACCGGTGTTCTCCATTGTTTTAAGTAACTGATTTTCGTTCATATCAGGTTCCTCCGTTTTTCGTTTTTTATTTTGCTATTTAATTTTACCATTTCAACATGGACAGATTCTGTCCTTGTATAAATGCTAAAATGACATTAAGCTAAGATTTATAATCTTTAATAAAACTTATTGTTAATTATAGCACTTTCCGTCGATTTTTGCAAATTTGATACAGTATTTTTATGATTATTAAAGAAAATTGTTGAAATTTACTAAATGATGTGCTATTATAACAATAGTATTACATTTTGAAATCTGTTATTTTAAGTATGAGGTGAAAATTATGGCTATTATCCCAAAAGACAATGAACCTGCGAGTATCAAGAAAAGGCTGGATATTCTCTTTCCGAAGCTGAATCAGGCTTATCCGGATAAGAAAATATCGGGATTATACAAAGATCATAAAAAATGGGGCGAAACTGTTACAGAATTGTACCGGGCTTTAGGATACCCTGACGGCACTTCTTTTCTTGAAGCATACGGCTATACAGTAGTAATCCACAAAGGCGGAAGACACACAACAATCGATCCGGATATAGTTATACTGAATCTTATGGAAAAGTATCCTGACGGTAGCGGATTCACAAGCATCACACAGTTGATTGAAGCGGATGAGGAATTTGCGGCGGTACATAAACACTTGCCAACAATTCAATGCAGTATTTTGGGATGCCGTTGGGAAAATATCTGACGGAGCAGGGTATACTGAGTCCGAAAAAGCCTATGAAAAAAGCGAAGCAGGATATCTCACTTTATAAAATTTGTATTGCAGGCACAAATGCAGAAGTCTACTATTCCTCCGTTCGTAAAAATAGTCTGAAAGAAAACGATTATGTATTTGTGCCGTTTGGTATGCGCAATAAAAATCTGATCGGTAAAGTCAAAGAAATAATTACTTGCAGTGAAGACGAAATTCCGTGCAATATCAAGATAAAGAGACAGGTGACTGAAATCTATTTTTCGCCACATACACAGTCTGATGAATTTTTAAAAAATATAATCCGAGCCGATTTGGCAGTTAGGACTGAAACTTTGATAAGTAAATTATCAGTGACCGACTTCACGCCGGCAGCAAAGTCTGAGGTAACGGCAGAAAATATAATCTGGGCGTGCTGCAAAGGCTTATCGGATGAGATTGTAAGCGTGACCGGATATCTTATCAATAAGAATAATTACACTTACGGATATAATGATATTATCGTGTCAGAAGACGGTATAAGTGAGATTTTCGTTTATTCCGATGATGTGAATAAAGTAATAAAGAAGTTTCCCAACATCAAAGTCGCTGCTTTTTCATACGATGAAAACAGCGGTAAAATATCTGTTTGTTATTCGGAAAGCGGATATCCGATGTTTACAGATAAATATGAAACCGGCTACTGTGATATAAAAGATAAATCTGCTTGGGTTTTACAGCATACGCCTTATGAGGATTTAATAATAGACGGCATTACTTACAAATTCAGAAATAAATCCGACTGGGATGAACTTAACTATGTTTTCGAGAATTCCGACGGAAAGAGCAATCAGCTCAGAAAGGGATAAATTATGGCAGGATCAAAAACTTATGTATATTGCAATGTTTTACCCTCGGGTTATAAATCTCCATACCTGTATATCACAGATTTTGAAGTAAAGCCCGGTGATATTGTTATTATCCCTTTAAGAGACAGAGAAAAAGCCGGTCTTGTAATCGACGTCAACACATATTCCTATGACAATGCTCCGTTTCCGCCGGAACAAACCAAATACATATCAAGATTTTTCAAAGATGAAGAAACCTCAGCGTTTCAGACGCAGAAGATATGGCTTGACGGAGAAAAAGTAATCCGCCAGAAGATAAATGATTCTTTCCAAAAGCAGACTACAAAATTTTCGTTGCTTTGTAATGGCGTAGAAAAAGAAAAAATGCGTAAAAGCTATCGTTATTACATTGATTTACTCAAAAATGTCGGGGAAAGCAATAAAATCACAACCGCTCTCATTAAAAATTTCAATTGCGGTGTAGAATTGTCGGATGACGGAAAAACGGTAACCGGATTTATCGTTGATAAAAATAATAAAACTCGTCTGCCTTATGTTCGCATTCCGTACGGTGTGGAGAAAATCTGCAGTGAAGCTATTTACGACAGAAAAATAGATCTGATGTTTACACCTGATGAGTTCGAAGACGATAAAATCTACCGCAGTGATTCTGTTAAAAGAATATTCACTGAATGCGGCAATAAGTATCTTTGTTCGGATGATATAGGAAAATATCGTTATTTAAACGGAAAAAGATATCTGATGAGTTTTAACAAGACGGATAGTAGAGAATATGTTATCCCCGATGACGTTGTAGGTTTGCACGCGGATTCTGTTTCTTTTGGCAAATGCACAAAACTTGTATTATCAAAAAGCATGGAAAAATTCAATGAAAAAGCAATATCAGATAGTTATGTAAATTGTGATTCACATCTTGAAATTGTTGTACCTGAAAGCCTCAGACGAATACTGACAGATTCGGAAAAAAGATCGGATGATTACAGTTATTACGATGCTGCTGCACATCGATCGGTAATGATAAATCCGATACGTTACCGGATAGATGAAAATAATCCTTATTTGTTTATCGATGAGGATTCGGTTTATCAGGTACTTGATGACGGTACTTATAAGCTCGTTATGAATTCATACTTCGGGCTGGGTAAAGCACTTATACTTGACGGTACAAGCGTGATCGGTAAATATGCGTTCTGTAATCATGAAAATCTGAATGACATAGAATTTCCCGAATCTGTAAGAGTTATTGAAAAAGGCGCATTTTCCGAAACCTCACTTCAAACGCTTAAAATACCGCATTACATCGAAAGAATTGATTCTGCGGCATTTTCTGATTGTTATTCCTTAAAATCAGTAACACTGTATCCTACGTTAAAATCAATTGCCAAAGATGCTTTTGACGGTTGCAGTAATTTAGATAAAGTCTTAACGCCCGGTAATAACAAAGCGTTTGAATATAAAAAATGTGACGGTAAAAGAAAAATCAGACAGCTTGTTTTTGAAACCAAAGAGGAATTTCTGAAAAAGAATGAGGATAACAGACGCAAATACGCATGGATAAAAGACAAAGTATTTGTTCATACCGGACTAGACTTGCAAGAGGAATCGGAATTTGACAGCTTCATTTTTGAAAACGGCGGAACTGTAAGAAAAAGCACGGTACTTAACACAGATTATCTTATCTATAATGCCGATTATGATCACAAAACCGTAAAACTCAGAAAGGCGAGGGAACTTAAAGAAAAAGGTTCCGGTATTGAAATACTTACCACAGAAGAATGGAAAAAGCTGATAGGCTCCTAATGAGTTAAGTATCAGATATACAGGAGAAATTAAAATGTCACAGGTTAATACAAGATTACATATAAGAGTAGCATCGTATGATGTATGGAAACGGTTTAAGAAACAGGATCTGAGCGAATACGGATTAGAGGATCTTTCCGAAATAGACGCAGACAGTTATGTAATAGATGAGTCGAGTTTTGATGATATTGAAGATATTGTCAGAATCATTTCCAAGGTTTTAGGAAAAGACGGAATAGTTATAGCGGATCTGACCGATCTGAATATCGATCCTTTTACGGAATGCTATTTTTATTTAGGCGAAAGAGTAAGAAAGGCTTCGTTCATTGAAGGATACAGTAAGCCGGATTTATGCTGTATGGCATATGAAACAGAAATAGAGAATATTGATAAATGGCTGAATTATGCTAAATTCCGGACATCCGAGCAGGAACAGCAGGTAATGTTGTCGTGCGGCATTGTTGAAATTAACGGTAACTATAAAGAGATCAAGAAAAATATAACAGGTTTACCTCAGATAGCTTATCTGAGAGAAACAAGTATGAACAACAGAGCGGAAGTAATAGAAAACTCACTGATCGGCGAGGAGGTTTATTTTGTTGAAGCTGTCGATGAATACGACCCGTTCAGGCTGGAAGTATTCAGCGAGCTTGGTTCTCTCGGCTATCTTGATTCATATATCAGTGAAACGATTATGCCTTTGATGGAATCGAAGAGGCTTGATTACACAGCCAGAATAGCCGAGCTTGTGAAGCTTTCCGAAAGAAACAAGCACGCAAAAAGTTCTATTGTCGGTATCAGCATTGATGCGAGAATATGCGGCAATCCGGTGCCGCCTAAAACATCCGTGCCGCATATTGAACGTTAAAAGTGTAGTGACGGGAATTTTACAACTGCATTATACTGGGGAAAATAAAAAAGTAGTCAGGGACTATATAGCTGTTTTTGGCTTATAATCAAGTAAATTAAACAGTGCTGTGGCAAGTGCAACATTCAGTCACAGCACGTTTTTTTGTATAATGCTCCCGGCTGTGCCGGGGTTCAAAAGAGCGTAAGTGTGTTGAATAAAAAACTCCAACGTGGTAAATTTGAAAAGCGGTTTGGTTACTGCAACAAATTACCACTAAGAAGAAAAGACAATGAATGATAATAATAGTTTAATAACCTATTTATTGGTAGCAAGCAATAAGCTTTTGCAGGTGTCAGACCGTATTAACGTCTTTAGACGTATGCCGGAAAATAGCCTTTTAGGTGTTATCTGTAAAGCCACAGCTCTGTCGGAGGATATTTGCTGTCGGGTGAATAGATTGTTTGTCAGAAATCATCTTTAACTATATTAATTGTGCTTAAATACAATATTGCGTAAATAATATTATATCATTTGTTAAAGCAAATTTCGAAAACTCCAACAAGCACAACTAGACCAGCCATAATAAATACTATGGAAATATAAATTATCGATAAGCAATTATTGCTTGAAAAATCCTAAGTCCGGATTATCAGGCAATCCGACAATTGAAGCTCTATCAAGAAAACAGTTAAACCGTTCACAAGAAGTCTCTGGAAGTAGAGTGCAGTCATGACAAGCAGCGTAATTCAGATTTTTGTAACCTTGCTTTGCTGAAAAAATACATAAAGGATCACCACTGCACCAACTTGCGCGTTCGAGCATACTATCCATTATTTTTTCAAATACATCTTCATTATCCGCTACGCTTATAAGACCGCCGAGACTGCTGTCGCTATCTGATGATGACACATAAATCAGTATTCCGCACATTTTAACTTCATTCTTATCGTTGATCTCACTGTATATCTTTTCTCTTATTGACGCAGTGCTATATCCGCATACATTGGATATTTCGCGAATAAACAGGTGAGCAAATGTGTGAAGCAAAACGTATATTTCAGAGAATGATTCATTGGTGAAGTTGCTATCGTACATAGCTTTCTTCATTCTCTTGTATCTTGAAGAATGAGCGTTTTTCCATTGGAAAGTTGTATAATGAAAAAAGACAGAGCGGAGAGTGAAAATATGATATAATATTTTCAGGAGGAAAAACCGCATGGAAAAGAAAAGAAATTACACAAAAGAGTTCAAGGTACAAGCGTGTGAGCTGGTACTGAAAGAAAATCTAAAGGTAAAGACAGTGGCGGAACGAATGGGAATAAACCATATAATGCTTTACCGATGGATAGATGACTACAGGACTTACGGAGAAGAAGCGTTTGTAGGAAAAGGCAATTTGCGAGCAGAAGCAGCGAAAATAAAGAAGCTGGAAAGAGAAAACGAGGAACTTCGGCAGCAGGTAGGAATACTAAAAAAAGCAGCGGCATACTTTGCGAAAGGAAACAAAAACGGTTAGATTTTGCAAAAAAGGAATTGTCAGAATACGACACCGACACAGTATGCCGAATAATGCAGGTGTCGAGAAGCGGATATTACAGCCATAAAGCAGAGGACGAAAGTGAAATATCCGAACAAGAAAAACAAATAATTAACTGTTTTGAAAAACACCACGGAAATTACGGAAGGATCATGATACGCAGGGCGTTGCAGAACAAATGAATAAAGGTCAGTGAATATAAAATATCCCGGATAATGAAAAAGTATGGACTGACAGCCAAAAGCGGCAGAAACAGAAAGCGTAAAAAGGTAAAGCCGACAGAGAAACAATACATAGAAGAGAATCTGATAAAGAACAAATTTACTGTCACAGAGCCGAACTATCTGTGGTGCTCCGACATAACAGAGTTGAAATGTCTTCGCGGTAACATCTATGTATGCGGAATAATAGATGTTGCGACAAGACGATTGGTAGGTTGGGACATAGACAAACATCAACGTCAAGAAATAGTACAAAACGCATTTAAGATGGCAATCGGGCTAAACCCAGACATACCTGACGGTGCGGTATACCACAGCGACAGAGGTTGTCAGTATACAGCAAAGAAAACCAAAACACTGGTGGAACAAAACGGTTTCAGGAAGAGTATATCCAGACCGGGAACGCCAAGCGACAATCAGCCGATAGAGAGCTTTTGGAAAACGCTCGAATGCGAGATGGCTGATATCAGCCATCTCGCATTCGATGAAGCAAAAAGAAAGATAGTCGAGTATATTGAACTGTACTATAATTCAGATAGACTGCATTCAGGAATAAATTATTTGATCCCAAATCAGTTTTTCACTCTTTTATCTGTCCGAAATTCTTGACAAGTTTCGTTATACTTGGTCGGCTGCTATACTTTTTAAAAGCACTATTCGATTTATTGTATTCTACCACCACATCTATCCCATAAACAGTGCAACTGCGTCACCGTGTCGCACTTATTAAATATCAAATAAAGAGCAGTGCAGTTACTCAGCATTTACACCTCTCATAATCTTCACCGAGCAGAGCAGAGTAGTCCCGCAATCCCAGCAAAAGAAAACTGCGCCACAATGTCGCACCCATATAAAAGCACCTTGCCACAGTATAATTCTGTAGCAAGGTGTAAGCTATTCACGATTCAAAACTGCACGATATTAACTTATGTCGCACCATTTTGCACAATTCCGGGATAAAAATTAATGTAATTTTCACTGATTGTTTTGCTGTTTCAAAAATTATCAGCGTATTATTATTCCGAACACGCTGACGCAATTTTTCTGTTTTTAGTACCCCTAATATTGGCTAAGATGACAAAGAGCCGATTTTTAGAACATAAAAACACCCCACCGCAAATAAATGCAATGGGGCTTTCTATCTGGAGCTAATACCCGGATTCGAACCGGGGACCTCATCCTTACCAAGGATGTGCTCTGCCGACTGAGCCATATTAGCAAACTCCTGACGGTTATTTATTATATCATAATAAATCTGTTTTGTCAAGGAAAAATTGAAATAAAACAGGTGATTTTAAATTGCGTTTTTGCAAACGGTCAGATTGCCTGCAGTTATAGCCGATACGCTCGTCTATATTATTCATTCCGATATGGATGCTATAACGGCGCAACAACGGATGTTTATGAACACACCGCCGTTGAGATGCAGTTAAATCAGAACAAGGTGACAAATGCAGAGCAGATAGCAATGCTGTTTGGCTTATCTCCCGATGTGCTGTCGGGCAGAGCCGATGACAGAACGTATATCAACAGCATAAGAACAGCCGTACTGCCTGTTGTATCTGCGTTTGAAATGGCGCTTAACAGGGCGCTGCTGCTTGAGAAAGAAAAGCACAGCAAGTATTTTGTCATAGACACTTCCGAGCTTCTGAAAGCGGATATTCTGACACGCTATCAGGCGTATCAGATAGGTCTTGCGGCGAACTTCTTACAGCCGGACGAAATACGTTTCAAGGAAAACCTTGCGCCGCTCGGACTTGACTTTATCAAGCTCGGACTTAACGATGTGCTTTACGACCTTAAGACAAAGCAGATATACACGCCGAATACCGACAGCCACGCTAAAATTGATGATGCGGGCTTGCAAAGCGGCGATGAGGGTGATATAATAGCAGAAAAGAGATACAACGATAAGCACGATGAAAAAGGACTGTTTGCAAGGAAGGACGGCGGTTCGATCAAATCCGTTACGGTAAGCGATGACGGCACAGTGAATACGGTTTATAAAGCACAGGCTAAAACAAAATACGCACCGTCACCGCAGAGAAATCACAGCGGTATACAGGTAAAGCCAAAGACTTATGCAAAGCTGTGTGGAGAGTTTAATACGAAGTATCCTATGACAGAGGGCAATCATGTTATAACAGGTAACATCAGGCACGGTAATTATGTATACCGTGCTACTCGTGATGAATATGGAAGCTTAACTATTCACGGAAAGGTTAAAATATAGGTGTGTTTATGGCTAAAGCGATTGAAGAGTATACCGAGTTTCAGAAATACGTTAAAGCAAAGTTCAATATTCCAAGTACAGATGAGGCTGATTATTTGTTTCTTTTTAATGCACCTGAGCAGTATAAGGTAGAGCCTTTAATGCTGGAGTATGTTAAAAGCCACAAAGACGCAACTGTCGAAGAGCTGCTGTCTTACTTTGACAGTATTGTTCCCCCGGGCTTACCTCCCTGCGCTTCTGAATGGGAAGATGACGAGGACGAAGAATGAAATTGAATTATGATTGCGTCCGCAGTGTACTGCTTACTGTTGAGAAAAGCAAGACGATTGACGAGGAGCTTAATATAAATCCGGTGACTGTTGAAACGATATTTGAACAGCTCCCGAAGTATGAAGATAATGAAATTTTGTATACGATAGAGAAGCTGAAAGAAGCCGGATATATAAATGCCGTTCTTCAATTTGCGGCAGGACATTTTATAGACGGCACTGTAAGCAGTATCACATACAGCGGGCATGAGTATCTTGACAATATCCGTGAGCCTGAGGTGTGGAGAAAGGTAAAGACGATGCTGAAAAATGCAGGAGCTATCACACTGCCGCTTATTTCGCAGGCGGCGCAAATGCTAATCGGCAGTCAGCTGACTGTAAATTAAATATGACGACCGCTCTTTAAGGGCGGTTTCCTTATACCCGTGTGCAATCGATTGCACAACCAAACTTAATAATTTTACCGCTCCACGAGGGCGGTATTTTTATATCAAAAATCAGAAAGGAAGCACTACAATGGAACTTAAAGACACGGTTGCACTTATGGCAAGTGCTGACTACAAGGAGCGGTTTAAGGCCGAATATTATCAGCTTGTAATTCGTTTCAAAAAGTTGCAGACAATGCTTGAAAAGTGGGATAAGGGCGAACTTGATTTTACACCCACTTGTCCGAAAGCCGCTTATGCTTTTCAGGTTAAAGCATGAGCGAATATATCGCCAGTCTTGAGGTAAGAGCGGCTATCGAGTGCATTGAATTGTAAGAGGTGGTTATTATGACTACAAGGAAATACCGCAAGAAGCCTGTTGTTATCGAAGCATATCAGACACAGACAAGGAAATGATAATACACACGCTTGAGGGTGATATGAAAGCCTATGCGGGTGATTACATCATAACGGGAGTAAACGGCGAACAGTACCCCTGCAAGCCCGATATTTTTGAAAAAACTTACGAGCCTGTTGACTAATAATACATCGGAATGAAGCGTCTCGAATGGTATTTTATGCGCAAAACAGAAAGGACGGATAATCATGGACGAAAAAGCAATTAAAATTGTAAAAAGCTACATAGAAGAACATTTAGACAAATCAGTCGCAAAACCTGATTTTGATGTTTATACAGTGTGGAAGTGTAAAACTCTTCAGAACTGGAAATACTTGCTTTCAAGCACTCTTCCCGACGGTATGTATTATGAGCTTACATATAACGGCGATAAAAAAGAGTGGTATCTTGACGCATACAAGAAGGTAGAAAACAAGGTTGTTATTGAGTGACAACTAATCAATTATCGGAACTAAGCACCTTACTGGGTGCTTTTTTTATACCCACAACACAGAAAGGAGTGATAAAAATGAAAATCGAAATCCGTTCCGCTGATCTTATGCACATCAGCGGATATGTAAACGCTGTCGAGCGTGACAGCAAGCAGCTTCCTGCATCAATGGCACCGGGTATGACAACACCGTTTGTTGAACGTATCGTAAGCGGTACGTTTGCGAAAAGCCTTAAAGATCATCCAAAGGTCGAGTTGAGGTTCAACCACAGCAAGGTGCTTGATACTACAGACGGAACGCTTGAACTGCGTGAGGACAGCATAGGACTTCACGCAGAAGCCGACATCACCGACAGAGAGGTAATCGCAGAGGCGAGAGCAGGACATCTGACAGGGTGGAGCTTCGGCTTTTCTGGAGCACAGGCACACATTGAGCCATGTGACGAGGGTGTACAGCGCAGAATGATTACGGGGCTGACACTGCACGAGGTATCAATTCTCAACCGCAACCCCGCTTACATCGCAACGTCAATAGAAACGAGAGGCGAGAAAACGACCGTGACGGAACAGCGCAGTGCTGAAAACGATACGGTCGAGGTAACAGGTGAAATCCGGGAGTTTATCCCCGATTACAGCAAGGAAATAGAAATCTTACAGCTTATGTCGGATTACTCCGACGGAAAGGAAACAGTATGAATTTAAAAGCACTCATCGAAAAGAGAAATGCTCTTATCGCCGATATGAAGTCACTCTGCGATAAGGCTACAGCAGAAACAAGAGCGATGACAACAGAGGAGCAGACAGACTATGACGCTAAGAAGGCGGAAGTCGAGGCACTGAACAAGACAATCCGCTCAATCGAGGAGCAGAACGCTCTTAATCTGAACTCTGCAAAGTCAGACGGCACAGCAACCGACAAGGAGCAGGCGGAAACAAGAGCATTTGAAAATTATCTGCGTACAGGTCAGATAGTCGAAACAAGAGAAGATGTCAATCTGACAAAGGGCGATAACGGCGCAGTTATCCCTACGACTATCGCAAACAAGATAATCCGTAAGGTTATCGACATCTGCCCTATCTATCAGATGACAACGAGATACACGCTTGCAGGTACTCTCTCGATTCCCTACTACGACGAAGGAACGCAGGCTATCTCAATGGCGTATGCCACAGAGTTTACGGACCTTGCAAGCACATCGGGTAAGTTCCTCAGCATCGAACTCAAGGGCTATCTTGCAGGCGCACTCTCAAAGGTTTCAAGAAGCCTTATCAACAATTCGCAGTTTGACATCGTTTCATACGTTATAAACGAGGTTTCGATTGCGGCGGCAAAGTGGATCGAAAACCAGCTTATCAACGGCACAGCAAGCAAGATAGACGGTCTTGCTGCAGGCGTTACACAGGTGGTAACGACAGCGTCGGCGACAGCTATCACGGCAGATGAGCTTATCGATCTGCAGGAAACAATCCCCGACGTATATCAGGATAACGCCTGCTGGATCATGAACAAGGCTACAAGAACCGCTATAAGAAAGCTCAAGGACAACGAGGGCAGATATATCCTCAATCCCGATGCAACGGCAAAGTGGGGCTATACGCTTTTCGGCAAGCCCGTATACACAACAGACAGCGTATCGGCTATTGCTTCCGAAAAGACAGCTATCTACTACGGCGATATGAGCGGCCTTGCAGTTAAGACCTCCGAGGACGTGTCTATCCAGATACTCAACGAAAAGTACGCAACACAGCACGCTGTCGGCGTTATCGCTTGGGTGGAGATTGACGCAAAGGTCGAGAACGCTCAGAAGATAGCCGCCCTTAAGATGAAGAAGGCAGGAGGCTAATAACCTATGACAGTAAAGGCAACAACCAACTTTTCGGGCACCGTCAGTATGGCAAAGGGCGAGGAGCGTGAGCTCCCTGCCGGTCCTGTGCTGAACGACCTGCTCTCCTGCGGGTACATAGTGCCTGTAGACAAGGAGGAGAAAAGTGAAGCTAAGCGAGGTAACAAGCGCAAAGATTAAAGCATTCTGCGGTGTCAGCGATGACGAGGACGGAATGCTTGAAATCTGTGCCGGAGCGGCGAAATCCTATATCAAGGGCTATACGGGGCTTGACGATGCGAAAATAGACGAATATGAAGACATCACGGTGGCTTACTTGGTGCTTATAAACGATATGTATTCCTCTCGTGACTTCTCGTCCGACAGAGCGTCACAGAACCCCGTGACCGCTCAGATACTCGCCCTGCACAGCGTAAATCTGCTGAACGGAGTGAATGAGAATGACATTTAACAGAAAAATCACACTCATATCCTCCGAGCAGAAAAACGGCTCGCAGGGCAAAGCGGACAGGGCGGTAAAGACCGTATACGCAAAGGTTTCCGAGCCGGGCGTAACGGCAAAATATGCCGCCGAAACAGCAGGGTACAAGTCGGAACTTACGGTGTATATGTGGAGACGTGAATACAGCGGTCAGTCGGTCGTACAGATTGATGGCAAGCGGTATCACGTTGAAACAACCGGAGCGGCCGACAGCGACCTGCATATAAAGCTGATACTGGCGAGAGGAGGCTGACAATGATAACAGAAAAGATTGATTCGGCACTCTCGGCGGTATTTGAGCATTTTTACAGCTATATGCCTGAGTTTGAGGACGGCGAAGAGCCGGAGAAGTATGCGGTGTACAATTTATCGTACAGAGATACGTTCTACAGCTCCGGCAGGGCAAATATACGGCAGTATGCGTTGTCTGTGAGCGTTTTCTCTCCACAAGCAGACATTGAGCTGTATGACAAAACGCAGACGGCGATAGAGAATGCAGGCGGTGTATTTACCGGCACTACCGATCTGTCGCAGTTTAATGTTTATCCCAACAGAAAAATTTTAGTCATGGAGTTTACGCTCTATGAGGAAAGGACATAACTATGGCAAAAGTAATACAGGGTACAGATCGTAAGTCGGCTGTGTGCACTAAGCGTTTTGCGTATGCACCGCTGACAACGGATAACGCCGATACGCTGGTATACGGTGACGTGACCGAGATCAAGGACATACTCATCACAACAAAGTACACGCCTAAAATGAACAGCGCATCGCAGTATGCGAGCGGCGTTGAGGTTGATAGCTATGTAGCTAAAGCAGGCGGTACGCTTGACGTAACAATTGTGAACACAAACTCCGCTGACGAGGTGGCACTTTTCGGTGCAAAGGTAAATACGTCAACAGGCGTGCTTGAAAGCGGCAAGGACGATGTTGTACCCGATGTAATGTGCATCTACAGCACTATGACATCAGACGGCAAGATAAACCTGTATAAGTTCCCCAAGTGCAAGTTCGCTTCGCAGGGCGAGAACGTACAGACGACTGATGAGAACGGCGTAACATTCAACAGCCTTGCACTGCAGGCAAACTACAAGGCGCTTATCAACACGGGTGTTGATAAGTACTGCGTAAAGGGTCTTGATCCCGTTACAGACAAGGCGAGCATTGACGCATGGTTTGCGACCGCTTCGGGCGTTATTGTAGCTGAAGTGTAAAAAAGTACAGATATGACGGGGCGGGAAACTGCCCCGAAAATTATCTACAGGTGAAAAATGGAGCTGATATTAAGATACATAGAACTGCTTGAACTATGCCACAGCGACAGGTACGACCTGTTCCTTGCCGATATGGAGCTGAGGTGTCTTGACGAAATTGGGATACTGCTCAGGTATAACTATAACCACGATCCGCATACAGGCATATTTACAAGCGGTAACGGGGTTGACAACGGTGGAGAAAGTGGTATAATAAAAGAAACAGAAAATCAAAAATTACTAAAGGATAAAATTAAATCAGGAGAGTTGCCGCTTAAAATCAATCAGGATAAACAGGCACGGCATATTCTTCAAAATGGCGAAACATCTAAGCCTGATGGGAGAAGTTACTTGACTATTGGCTTAACCGATGCACAGTTGGTAATAGATGAATATCATGCTACAGGTGACGTAGTTCATGTTCCAAGCAGTAATAAATTCAAAGAGCTTATTACCACGAAAAAAGAAATCGGGGTAGATGGAAGGTCTAATCAGAAAACAAATCAAGCGTTTATTAACTATTCAAAAACCGGAACGCACATAGTTCCTACAAAGAAAGGAAGAAAAGATGACTGACATTTTTGCTTATGAGGGGAAAAGTGTTGATATAACGTGTAATAACGGCAAAACATACAGCGGTGAAGTAAAATGGTGTGCTCATGCCGAAGACGTTGATGAAGACGATGATGTTCTTGCAATAAATGATGTTGGATTATTAGCCAGCGAGATAAAAACTATAAAAGAAATATAAAGCAAGCACATCTGAGAGGGTGTGCTTTTCTTATGCAAAAAACTTAATAATTTTACCGCCCCTTTTGGAGCGGTATTTTTATACCCAAAAAGGAGTAACAATGTTCACAGAACTTTTAAACAAGAAAATTTACATCACAGATACTTTATATCTGCGATATGACATAAAAGCGTTTATAGAAGCGGAAGAAAAGGGCATCAGCCCGTTTGAACTTACTTTCCCTCTGCCGCTTGATTACATCAGAGCGGGGCTCAGGTGTTGCTTTGATGAGCTGGGAGCCGACCATGTAAAGCGCTCCGAGATAGTGGCATATATGATAAAGGAATTGTCGCAGGAATACCTGCAAGACAGAGTGCTTGCCGCTACGACCGCCGCACAAGCGATCTATGCCGTGAGCTTGACGGTAAGGTGTTCAAGCGTAATAGCGCACAGGCAGGTGTAAATCTTCCGCCTATGCACCCGTTCTGCCGTTCTACAACGCTCCCTGTTCTGCCGAGCGAGGAGGATCTTGATAAAGAGCTTGCGGAACTTTGCGATGAGATAGGCGCAGAGGTTGACTTTGACGAGTGGGAGCGGAACTTACAGCAGGGCGAGGACGGCAAGTGGCGGTATGTTGCAGGAAGTGCGGGTAAAGTCAATGCGGATAAACCGATGAGGTTTGCAGGGAATGGTGTTGACAAATCGGGGGAAAGTGGTATAATAAAATCAGATAAGAATTTTAAGCCGTTGCCTAAAGAATCCGTTGTTAATATATTACGTAAGAAGTCCATTGAATGGATTAAAAAGCTTACCAAGAAAGAAAAGACGGCTATCCGCAAATACACAAAGAACAGTATAGACCCCAAAGGAATGGAACTGTTCAGAAGGTTAAATGCTATGTTGCGTGGAGACACACCTAAAGATACAAGCCTGGAAAGATATGCGGACGTTATTTCCTCGGCTTTAAGAAAAAGCGTAATTGATAGCGATATAATATGTTATAGAAGGTCGGCAGTCGATGTGCTTAAAGACTATGAAGTTGGAGATATTTATTATCCGGGGCAGTTCTTGAGTACGGCTGTAACTGAAAAAGGTGCGCTCAACGGAGAGTATTTAATTGTTATACGAGTTAAGAAAGGCTCGATAGGAGCTTATATTGAAAAATTAAGTGCTTATCCGTCACAAAGAGAATTACTGCTTGATAAAGATGAGGCGTACAGAATAATTGAGAAAGCAAATAAAGTTACTACGATAGAGGTGATTACATGAAAAACGACAAGCAAAGGAAGTTAAAAATAAGAGAGTCCACTGAAAATTGGAAGGCAAAAATGTCTGATATAGGTAAGGGAAGAAAACTGACTGAAAAAGAATTGCAGGATTTGATAAAAAGAAGAGGATATTAAACCGCCCACGGCAGTGAGCGGTTTTGTTATACTCGTGTGCAATTGATTGCACTTTATTATAATTTACTGCATTTTTTCAAAATAACACTCGAATTTGAACACGAACTTCACAAAAAACGGCTGTTTTTGTGAAGTTCGGCGCAAAAAAGAACAAACTCAATAATTTTACCGCCCCACGAGGGCGGTATTTTTATACCCTAAAACAAATTATTCCGAACGTTGTGGGCAATGAACACAGTGGGCGGAGAAAGGACAGAAACATGAACAACAGAAGAATTTTCATCGGCTTACAGCACTTCGCAGAGGGCGATGGGGACGGCGGCTTTTCATAAAAGCCTATAATCAGATGATGGAGAAAAGAACGCAAATCATCGAGGACTGTGAACTGATGCGCAAAAAGCTGACTGACTTCAAGTCACTGGACGCCGATATTGAGCGGCAGTTTGAGGAAACACAGATTGTTGCCGAACTTGTCAAGGCGGCGGTTAAGGAAAATGCAGTCAACGCACAGTCGCAGGAAGCGTACTTTGAAAAGTATGAGGCACTTACTAAACGGTACGAAACAGCGGCTGCGGAACTGGAGCGTCTGTAAAACCTTCGTACTCTCAGCAGTCAGAAAGATAAAGCGATAGCACTTTACATACGAACTCTGAAAAAAAGCTGACCGTATTGAGCGAGTGGAACGACACTTTATGGACTGTGATGGTAGAGAAAGCAATCGTCCACAAGAACGGCGAGATAACATTTGTGCTTTACAATGGCACTAAGGTTAGAGCGGGAAAATAAAAATTGGAGCATAACTTAATTTTTACTCTGCACTGTGGCAATGATTTCTGTAATATATAGGTGTAACGCCGTACAGCTTTTTGAATCTGCGGCAGAAATAGCCGATGTTCTCAAATCCCGTTTCCTGCGCTATGGCGCAAACGCTGTTTTCGGTATCAATAAGCAGTTTTGACGCACGTTTCAGTCTGTATTCCACAGCGTAATTTATCGGCGAAGTGTGCAGGTATGTCCTGAAAATATT
>ULVI01002382.1_pt1 | contig 23652 bp, 17 predicted proteins | sample 1959331 | NCBI WGS metagenome assembly ULVI01 (sample SAMEA4835782, study PRJEB28245) | human gut metagenome | biome: gut microbiome; material: fecal sample | place: Denmark | collected 2008 | reverse complement strand
TCGCCGCCTCGCACTGAACTACAGCCGTGCCGCAGGCGGAGCCGCCGTTTTCAGCGTCGATTACAGAACCATGCCAGAATATATCTTCCCCTCGCAGCTCGATGATGTCATGTGCGCATGGGATATGCTGACGGCAAAGGGCATAAAGCCCGAGAATATTGTAGTCCTCGGGGACAGCAGCGGCGCAAATCTGGTGCTCGCCCTCGCGCAGAAGCTCCGGGATTCCGGCAGACCGATGCCCAAAAAGCTCATCTGCTTTTCGCTCTGGGGCGATATGACAGCCTGCGGCGAATCATATGAGCGAAATTGCCACAGTGACCCGTTTTACGGTATCGCGAAGAAAGAAAAATTTAAAGATCACGAAGCGTATTTCAGACGCCACCCGAAATATGCCGGGGAGCATGACCTCCTCGACCCGTATCTCTCGGTGTCGTTTGCCGATTTTTCGGGCTTTCCGCCGACAGCCTTTTTCTGCGGAACGGCTGAGGTGGGGGAGAGCGACAGCGACACGGCTTTCGCCAATGCGCTCGGCGCAGGCGTCGATGTGAAGCTCTATAAATACGACGGACTTTTCCATGACTTTCAGCTTCTTCCGTTCCTGCCGGAGAGCAAAGATGTGTTTCGCAAACTTGAATCTATACTAAAATAAAAAACTGCCGAATCTTTTTACGGGTTCGGCAGTTTTGCTTATTCTTTTATGCAAGCTCTTTCGCAAGCGCGTCGAGCTGCGCTTTGTTCTCGTCGGTCATTGCGGAACGAATAGTGACCGTACCGACTTGCTCGATATCCTTGCTGTTTTCAAACATCTTCGCCATGTTCCTCGCGGCGGTCGGCGCCCATGAGCCGTTCTCGATAAACGCAACTGTGCGCTTCTGATATCCTCGCTCGGTCAGGTGGTCGATGAAGTCGCGCATGAACGGGAATATGCTTCCGTTGTAGGTGGTTGTCGCGAGCACGAGCTTTCCATAGCGGAACGCGTCCTCAACAGCCTCCGCCATGTCGCAGCGGGCAAGGTCGTTGACCGCGACCTTTGCGCAGCCGTCAGCCCTGAGTTGCTCGGCAAGATACTCGACAGCCTTTTTCGTGTTGCCGTATACAGAAGTGTAAGCGATGCAGACTCCCTCGCTCTCGACGCCGTAGGATGACCAGATGTCATAGAGATTCAGATAATATCCGAGATTCTCGCTGAGAACAGGTCCGTGGAGCGGGCATATGACCGCGATGTCGAGCCCGGCGGCTTTCTTGAGCAGCGTCTGCACGGGTCCGCCGTATTTTCCGACGATGCCGAAATAGTATCTTCTTGCTTCGCACGCCCAGTCCTCGTCCGCGTCGAGCGCGCCGAACTTGCCGAACGCATCCGCCGAGAAGAAGACCTTGTCTTTTGCGTCGTAAGTCATCATGACCTCCGGCCAGTGAACCATCGGCGCAAAGACGAAATTCAGCTCGTGCTCGCCGAGCGAGAGCGTGTCGCCGTTTTTGACGGAAAGCGAATTTTTAATGAAATCCCCGCCGTAGAAATTTTTTATCATCGTGAAAGTCTTGTCGTTGCCGACTATCACGGCGTCGGGATAAGCTGCGGAAAATTCCGCGATGCCCGCCGAGTGGTCGGGCTCCATGTGCTGAACTATGAGATAATCGGGCTGCCTGCCGGCGAGAGCCGATTCAAGATTTTTGAGCCATTCGGCGGTGAAGTGCCTGTCCACCGTGTCCATGACGGCAACCTTTTCGTCGAGAATGACATATGAGTTATATGCCATGCCGTTGGGCACTTCGTATTGACCCTCAAACAGGTCGATTTCGCGGTCGTTTACTCCGATATATTTGATATCTTCGATGATGTTTGTCATACCGAGCCTCCTCACTTCGTTTTCAGTGTTATATTATAGCATATAAACGCCCGCGTTTCTATTGTAAAAACAACAAAACCGCAATTATTTTTGAGCCTATATTTGCTCTGTACACTTGAAAAAACTATATATGTAGAGTAAAATAATAGAATATAGTTCGCATCAAGACCGCATATATACGGAAAGGAAGGCACAGAATGAACGACGAGCTTTTACAGATACCCAAGCGAATTAAGGAACTGCGAGAGATCCTTGAAATATCGATAACCGAAATGGCGGAGAAGCTGAATATCTCCCATGATGAATATGAAAAATACGAGTCGGGCGAAAAAGATATCCCCGTCAGCGCGCTCTATGCCATAGCGGCGGCACTCGGCACGGACTGCACCGTGCTCATGACCGGCGAATCCCCGAGAATGGACAGCTACACTATCGTCAGACGCGGCGACGGAGTTCGAGTTGACAGATATTCGGGCTATTATATCGAGAGCCTTGCTTTTAACTTCAAGAACCGCCAGATGGAGCCGATGCTCGTCACGCTCGAAGAGCAGGAGACCGAGCCCGCGCTCGTTATGCACTCCGGCCAGGAGTTCAACCTCGTCCTTGAGGGCAAGGTCAAGGTAACGGTCGGCAAGAATTCGTTTATCCTCAATGAGGGCGACGCTATCTACTTCGATCCGAACCTCCCGCACGGCCAGGCGGCGGTAGACGGAAGAACAAGATTCCTGACCGTTATCAACGAATAAAACTGCGACACCCCCCGAAAGGAAAAAGAAAAAATGGATGATATAATCAAGCGCTTCTGTCCCCGCTATGACTTTGACAGCTATGAGGATATGAAGCAGAATTTCAAAATAAATGTGCCCGATGATTTCAACTTCGGTTTCGATGTTGTTGATGCGTGGGCGGATATCGAACCCGAGAAGCTCGCCCTCGTCTGGACGAACGATGCCGGCGATATGGCGCGCTACACTTTCAAAGATGTAAAAGACAACAGCAACAGGGCTGTCAACTTCCTGCTCGAAAAGGGAATAAAGAAGGGCGACATAGTCATGCTCGTTTTGAAGCAGCGCCCCGAAGTCTGGTTTATCATAACCGCGCTCCACAAAATCGGCGCGATAGTTATTCCCGCATCGTTCCAGCTGATGAAGAAGGACTATGTCTACCGCATAAATGCGGCGGGCGTCAAAATGCTCATAACCGTCGGCGACGACGATGTTGTTCAGCATGTCCGCGACTCCCTGCCCGAGTGCCCGAACCTCGAATATTATGTCACCGTCGGCGACAAGCCCGTTGACGGCGCAATAGATTACCGCTCCGTTATCGGCGGCTATTCGACCGAGTTCGAGCGCCCGACCGATCCCGAGAAGAGAACCGTTGTCACCGATACTGCTCTGCTCTATTTCTCCTCCGGCACGAGCGGAATGCCCAAGATGGTGCGCCACGATTTCTCCTCCGCTCTCGGTCAGATAACGACCGCGAGATATTGGCAGTGCGTCAAGGAGAACAAGATACATATGACCCAGACCGACTCCGGTTGGGCGAAGTTCGCATGGGGCAAAATCTACGGCCAGTGGATCTGCGGCGCGGCTGTCGGCGCATATGACACCGAGAAGTTCCACCCGATCGATATGATCGAAGCTATGGAGCGTATCCACCCGAGCACATTCTGCGCCCCCGCGACAATATACCGCTTCCTGATAAAAGAGGATCTTTCAAAATACGATTTCAGCTACATTGAGCACGCCTGCCTCGCGGGCGAGCCGCTCAACCCCGAGGTTTTCCATCAGATAGAGAGACTGACGGGCATGAGAATATACGAGGGCTTCGGCCAGAGTGAATCTTCCGTCCTGCTCGCAAACTATCCGTGGGTCGAGATAAAGCCCGGTTCAATGGGCAAGCCCGCACCCGGCTATGATATCGCTCTGCTCGACGAAAACGGCGAGGAGTGCGAAGACGGTATGGTCGGTTCTATCTGCATCCGGGTCGATCAGGGTCATCCGACCGGACTCTTCCGCGACTACTGGAAAGACGATGCCGCGATGGAGAAGAGCTTCAAGTTCGGATATTATAACACCGGCGACACCGCATGGCGCGACGGCGACGGCTACTACTGGTTCGTCGGCAGAAACGACGATGTTATCAAGTGCTCCGGCTACCGCATCGGACCGTTCGAGGTCGAGAGCGCGCTGATGGAGCATCCGTCCGTGCTCGAGTGCGCAGTCACCGCTCTGCCGCATCCCGACAGAGGTCAGGTCGTCAAGGCGACCATTGTCCTCGCCAAGGGCTATGAGCCGAGCGACGAGCTTGTCAAGGAGATACAGAACCATGTCAAGCACGCGACCGCACCGTATAAATATCCCCGCGTTGTCGAGTTCGTCAGAGAGCTGCCCAAGACCAGCAGCGGCAAGATAATGAGAACTGCCATCCGCGCCGCGGATATGCAGAAGCTTCAAAACGAAGGCAAATAAAATACAGCAAATACAGCAAAGCCCCGTCGGTTATCCGACGGGGCTTTACGCTTGCGATAAATAAGTGCAAAAATTTTTATACCCTCAAACTCCAATTATCAACATCACGATTCACTGACCCTCGCCGCAACAAACATCACCAATATCAAAATAACCATAACACATATTATAAAGCCGAACAAGCAGGCGAAAAGCCCGCATATCCACAATATCGGACATGCTTTTCTGCTTTCTCGTGTGATGAAAGAAATAATTACGCCGACAAATGAGAGTATCGGTCCCGCAATTATAACATCGGTATATGTGTATGGCGCGTGATTTGCGCTGTAAAAATAAAGCGCAAACGCAAATAATGAGAGTGCGCCGAGTATGAGCGGCGTTGCAATAAATATTTTGTTTTTGGATATTTTATTCTTCATTGCCAGTCCCTGTGCTGTATTTACAAACAACAGCCGCAGCAAACTGCTGCGGCCGCTCGGTTTTTATATACGGTTCATTTGTTTTTTACATCTTCTCAAACCGCTCAACATCTGTCACGAACAGAGTTGCGCCGCCGACCTTGACTTTCTTGTCCTCAGCCTGCTCGGTGCGGGTCTTGCAGTTGCTGTTTATCAGCTCGACCGCATGGGTGAGCTTGTCGTCGTCAACGCCGATGAGCAGAGTCATGTTGCTGCTGCGCAGGAATCCGCCGGAGGTCGGGATCTTCGTGAATGAATATCCCGCTTCCCTGAGTGCGTCGCAGACGGGGTTGAGGTCCTTTTTGCCGATAACCGCTGTTATAAGTTTCATATCAAAAGCTCCTTTCGGGGATACTGTTTATGCCTTGAGCAGTTCGCAGAGGAAGCGCGTGCTGTCCTCCATGTCTTTTATTGAGATGTTCTCTGCTGTTGTGTGAACGTCTCGCATACCCGTGCCGATGTTGACAACGGCGATGTCGTGCAGTGCAATGTTTGAAGCGTCGCAGCCGCCAAGCGTCTTGGAGAGATATGGGCGTATGCCCGCCGCCTCGTATGCCGCAAAAATATCTTTTATGAACTGCGACTCGGGGTCAACGGTGAACGCGCCGGAGTGGCGTTCGCTGTCATATTCAAATGTGGTTCCGAACTTCTCACACGCCTCTTTCATGACCGCGAGCGCGTCGGCGATGTGCTTCTGAACCGTGTCCTCGTCGTATGAGCGGAACTCCATGTCAAACGACGCTTTGTCCGCTACGATATTGGTCGGGCCCTCGGAGACGAAATTGCTGATGTTCTGCACGCTTATGTCGTCAACATGACCCACGGGGATGTTCGCCGCCGCGTATGCCGCAGCCTTGAGTGCGTGTATGCCGTTCTCGGGGCATACGCCGGCGTGCGCCTTCTTGCCGAAGAAGCTTATCGACATAACTATATTCGCCGCGGCGGAGTTGACTATTTCGCCGATGTCCTCGCCGTCGAGCACAAGAGCCGTCTTGCTCTTTATCTTGCCGTAGTCCGCATAGCGCGAGCCGAGCATGCCGACTTCTTCCGAGAGGGAGAACAGGACTTCGACGGGTCTGTTCTTTTCGCCGTTTTCCTTGAGCCTTGCGACAGCCTCGATTATCTCCGCTATGCCGGACTTGTCGTCCGAGCCGAGAATTGTCGTGCCGTCAGAATATATAACTCCGTCGCGCTCAACGGGTGTGACCGCCGCGCCGGGAGTGACGGTGTCGGTGTGGCAGGAGAGCAGCACGCTCTCGCCCTCGCCGGGGAGATAGCCGTATATGTTGAATCCGTCCGAGCCGCACTTCTTGCCGGCCTCTTCGTCTCGCTCAACCTCGAAGCCCGCCTCGATAAGCGCCTTTTCTAGTTCCACGCAGAATGCGCGCTCGTGACCCGTTTCGCTGCCTGTTGAAACAAGGTCGCAGAATGTTTTAACAAGTCTCTGTGTGCTCATATTTTCCTCCGTATCTTCGCGTTTTGCCTTGACAAAAAGCGTATATATGATATATTTCTATTGAAAGACAATCTTGAAATGTCTTTTGTTCAACTAAATAATACCACAGTTTTGCCGGGTTTACAACCTCGCAGAAGTGGATTTTTGTTTTTAAACCGAAAGGACTGATATTCATGGGATCGATATTCAAACTTACTGCCCTCGCAGGCGTCGCCGCGGGAGCATATGCGGCGGTCAAGAAGTTTGCGCCGAACATTCTGCCCGATAAAAACGAGGCGGAGGATATGGCGAAAAACGCGATTAACAGCGTCAAGCTCACTTTCCCGACCGATGAAAAATATTCAAACGGCACGGCTCTGACCCCGCCGATGGGCTGGTCGAGCTGGAACACTTTCAGAAACAGAATCGACGAGAAGCTCATTCTCGAAACGGCCGAAGCCATGAAGGCGAGCGGACTTGCGGACGCGGGATATCAGTATGTCAATCTCGACGACTGCTGGCAGTCCTCCATGCGCGACGAGAACGGCAGACTCCAAGGCGATTTTGCAAACTTCCCGAGCGGCATACCCGCGCTTGTAAAGAGCATAAACGAGCTCGGGCTCAAGCTCGGCATATATTCCTCCAACGGATCGCTTACCTGCGAGGATCTGCCCGCGAGCCTCGGCAATGAAGCTATAGATGCGGACACGTTCGCCGAGTGGGGAGTTGAATATTTTAAATATGACTTCTGCCACAATGTGCCTATCCCGATGCGTGCGCCCTATATTGAATATATCTGCGTCTCCAATGCCGACGGTTCGTTTGAAACTACCGTCCCCGCAGACGATGCGGCACTCTTCGGCGACGCGAAAATAATGGAGGACGAGCGCCTTGATTCCGGCAGATATATCTCCGGTCTCTCCGCCCACAGAGGCTCGGCGGTGTTTACCGTCGAAGTCCCGGAGGCGGGCGAATATTCACTCACCCTCGGAATCAGAAAGAAGAGCAACAGCTTCAAATATCTCGAAGTCACCGTCAACGGCGAGGATAAGTATACTACCACCGTCCCGCCGACCAAGGGCTCCACCGCCGACGGCAGACATCAGGTGAAGATAACCCTCGAAGCGGGCTCGAACACAATCGAGCTTGAAAACCCCGTCGCTTCGAGACAGGACAGCGCGGCTATCCAGTATGCTAAGATGGGCAGAGAGCTCATGCGTGCAACCGCCGAATATGCCGACAGAAACGGCACCGAGGAGCGCCCGATAGTCTATTCCATCTGCGAGTGGGGCAGAAACCTTTCGTGGCGCTGGGGCGCGGCGGCAGGCAACCTTTGGCGCACGACGCCCGATATCCAGGCGAACTGGAAGTCTGTTCTCGGCATATACGAAGTCAATGTCAATCTCTTCAAATATTCCGGCAAGGGCAACTGGAACGACCCGGATATGCTCGAGGTCGGCAACGGAGATTTGACTGCCGAAGAAAACCGCAGCCATTTCACCCTCTGGTGCTTCATGGCGGCTCCGCTCATTCTCGGCAACGATGTGCGTGAATTTATCCGCAAGGACGGCACCGCCGACACGGAGAACGAGACGCTGAAAATACTCACCGACAGAGATATGATAGCTATCGATCAGGATTCGCTCGGCGAGCAGTGCAGAAGAATAAAGACGACTATCATAGCCGATACGCTCATAAAGCCGCTTGAAAACGGCGATGTCGCGGTCTGCTTCTTCAACAAGGGCAGCGACACAAGATATTTCGAGCACCGCATGGACGATATCGTCTGCCGCTCGTATATCACCACTCCGCTCGCGCAGGAATATGAGGTATATGACCTGTGGACAAAAGAGACTTCCGTCATCAACACAACGCTCAGCGCATTTGTCGAGCCCCACGGCGTCAAGGCGTTCAGAATAAGAGCGATAGCGGAGTAAAACTATGAATGATTTTATCGGCAAAAATTATACCGTCCCTCAGCTCGATCTGAGCGTGAAGCCGGAGAATACGGCGGAAAAATACGCTTATCTATACGAACAGACCGTGGTCGACGACAGCGAAAGTTATCTTGGCCACCCCGACTCTGTTCTGCTCAAAAACGGCGATATTCTTACTGTATACCCCCACGGCCACGGCAAGGGCGCCGTTCTCAATAAAATAAGCGCGGACGGCGGGCGCAGCTACACAAAAAATATAGCCTCTCCGCCCGAGTCGTGGAAAAAATCGCTCGAGACACCGACTGTCTACCGCCTCGAATTTTCGGACGGCACGCCGGATAAACTGATTCTCATTTCCGCCAACTCCAAGTGGCCCGGAATGGACACCCCCGGCGGCTTCAACTGCTCCGTCTCCTGCGACGAGGGCGAAACATGGAGCGAGTTTGAGACATTTTATTCGCGAGCCGACGGCTATGAGCTTATCCCGATAGTCGCCATGGCGTCGCTGACAAGGCTCAAGGAGAACGGCAAATTTGTCGACAAATGGATGGGCTTTTTCCACGACGGCGATTTCTATAACTACAAAACCATCCTCAGCTTCACCCCCGATGGGTGCGTGCAGTGGAGCGAGCCGGAAAAATATTTCGCCGCCCACAGAGATATAGAACTGCGTTCGAATATGTGCGAGGTCGAAGTCATACGAAGCGACAGGGGAGAGGGCGACGAGCTCTGCCTCATCTCGCGCTCGAACACGAAGAAGGAAAATTCACTTATCTCGTTTTCGCGCGATGAGGGCAAAACATGGTCGGAACCCGTCCATGCCCCCGCAGCTCTCAACGGCGAGCGCCACAAGGCGGACTATCTGAAAGACGGCAGGCTGTTTATAACCTTTCGCTCGATAGAGCGCGACCCGGAAAAAGTGAAGCTCCATTCCGACAACGGCGACTGGTGCAGCGAGGGCTGGATAGCGTGGATAGGCAGCTACGACGACCTGAAAAACGGCACCGAGGGTGACTATCGAATCAAGATAGCTCACACTTATCTCGACGGTCAGGCCGAGCCCGAAATAGAAGCGAACGCCGACACTGCCTATTGCGGCAATGTCGTGCTTCCCGACGGCACTGCGGTCACCTCGTCCTACGGCCGCTTCGGTGAGAAAAACGCGGACGGCAGCGACAAGACATATATAATCTCCAAGCGCATCAACCCGCACGACACGGACGAGTTGGTGGGATTTTTGAAATAATAATCGGTTGAAATCCCTCCTTCCATATGTTACAATAAATTCAATAAATTGCCGGAGGTGGACGCTGTGAGCAGATCGAAAAACGAAATTCTGCTTGCGGCGTCCGCGTTCATTCTGCTCGCCGCCGCAATATCTGCGGCATTCGCCCTGCGGTTCTCTCCAGACCGTGTCGGGAGTATAATTCAATATACCTCTTCGCACGGCGGCGGGATTGATATAAACTCCGCCGACAAAGAAGAGCTGACCGCGCTCGACGGCATCGGAGAAAAGAAAGCCGAAAATATTGTCGGCTACCGCGAGGAGCACGGAGAATTTATCTATCCGTGTGAGATAACGAATGTCGACGGGATAGGCGAAAAGACCTACGGCAAAATCAAAAACGATATCTGCGCCGAATGACGCAGAAGAAACGGGAGGAACGGATATGACAGGCATCTATAAAAAGTTCAAGAGCGGAACGGATATCCGCGGAATAGGCATCGGAAACGGCGACGAGCCGCTCTATATGAGCGACGAGTTTATCTCAAAGGCGAGCGCGGCGTTTGCGGATTTTCTCAGCGAAAAGACAGGCAAAGCGGCGGATAAGCTAACCGTTGCCATCGGTCACGACCCGCGTCTTTCGGCCGGGCGTATAAGCGCGGCGGTCGTCAGGGGACTCGCTCTGCGCGGGGTCAATATAATCGACTGCTCGCTCAGCTCCACTCCCGCCATGTTCATGGCTGTGCTCGATCTGCCCTGCGACGGCTCCGTTCAGATGACTGCGAGCCACCATCCGGGCGACAGAAACGGACTCAAATTTTTCACCGTCGACGGCGGACTTGATTCGCCCGATATCGCTTACATACTCGAAAAAGCGGAGAATATCGAACTCGTCGATGCTCCTATAAAAATAACCTCGTGCGACCATATGAAGCAGTACGCCGCGCACCTGCGCTCGCTTATCTGCAAAGGCATCGGCGCGGACGAGGCCGACAAACCTCTTGCGGGTATGAGAATAATGGTAGACGCCGGAAACGGCGCGGGCGGATTCTACGCTTCCGAAGTCCTCGCTCCTCTGGGCGCCGATGTCTCGCCGAGCATGAATCTCGAGCCGGACGGCAACTTCCCCGTATATGTGCCGAACCCTGAGTCTTCCGTCATGATAGACAGCGCCGCCGAGCGGGTCAAACAGACAAAAGCCGACTTCGGCATTGTGTTTGACACCGATGTTGACAGAGCGGGCTGTATCCTCTCCGACGGCAGAGAGCTCAACCGCAACCGCCTTGTCGCCATGATATCGGCTGTTATACTTGAAAACGAACCGGGCGCGGTTATAGTCACCGACTCCGTAACCTCCGCAGGACTTACGAAGTTCATCGAGGCGCATGGCGGCAAGCATATCAGATTTAAGCGCGGCTATAAGAATGTTATCAACAAGCAAATAGAACTCAATAAAGAGGGCATCGACTGCCCGCTTGCGATAGAGACCTCCGGTCATGCCGCGTTCAGGGAGAATTATTATCTCGACGACGGCGCGTACCTTGTCACGAAGCTCATTATAAAAGCGGCTCTGCTCAAAAAGAGCGACGGCAGCCTCGAGAGCTTTATCTCCGACCTTGAAGAGCCGGCGGAGGAGCTTGAGCGCAGGTTCAAGATAGACCTTGAAGATTTCAAACCCTACGGCGAAAAAGTCATAGCCGACCTGAAAGCTCTCGCCGAAGAGCGCGACGGCTGGCAGGCGGAGAAGATAAACTACGAGGGCATCAGAATAAATACTGACAAAAATAACGGCGACGGATGGTTCCTGCTGCGCATGAGTGTGCATGACCCGATTCTCGTTTTGAATCTCGAGAGCAACACCGCGGGCGGCACTGAAAAAATGCTCGTCGATGTGACTGAATTTTTGAAAGCATACGACAAGCTGAACTGAGGCTGAAGGCGTGCGAAGCCCAAAAAAGGCGGCGCACGCCGTTTTTTATACTTTTGCGTTCTTGACTGGAACGCTCGGTGTATGATAATATTATCAAAAGACTTTCATTTCCCGGGAGGGTCATTATGGCAAAAAATACAGAAAAAGAATTTTGGCAGGATATAGACGTATATTCCGTCAACACAGAGCCGCGAAGCGCGGCCGGTTTTCCGCGCGATGAGGCGTGGGAGAAAAAGACCGTCAGCCTCAACGGCGTCTGGAAATTCCATTATTGCGAGAGCGTCAACGATATCATCGAGGGCTACTATGCGCCCGATTTTGATTTGAACTCGTTCGACGATCTCGAAGTCCCGTCAGAGTGGCAGATAAAGGGCTACGACACCCCGATATATACCAATATCAATTATCCCAAGGCAATCTCCACCACGAAGATCCCTTACATAAAGCCGGAGCTCAACTCTTGCGGGCTCTATGTCCGCGAGTTTGAGGTCGCCGAGACCGAGGATAATATATTCATTCACTTCGGCGGCATCAATTCGAGCGGCGAAGTGTTTGTCAATGGCAAGTTTGTCGGCTATTCTCAGGATACATTTGACGAGTGCGAGTACGATATAACGGACTTTGTTCATCCGGGTACCAACCGCCTCGCAGTCACCGTGCGCCGCTACTGTACGGGCAGCTATCTTGAGGATCAGGATATGTGGCGCCTCTCCGGTATCTTCCGCGATGTGACGCTCGTCTATGAGCCGAAAGTTTTTATAGAGGATATGTATATGCGCAGCGAGATGGCGGAGGGTTTCAAATCCGCCGTGTTCAAGCTTGACTGCGTTGTCAAGGCGCGCCGCGCTCAGTTCGACGGCGGCAAGCTCAAGGTCGAGATTCTTCGCGCCGACGGCGCAGGATTCGCGTCTGCCGAAGCGGAAGTAAAACCCCTTGCGGACGGCGAATATTGCAATATTTCTTTTGAAATACCCGTCAGCAATTTTGAACTCTGGAGCCATGAGGATCCGTATCTCTACACTGTCCGTGTCACTCTTTCCGGCGGTGAGTACACCGACCGCAGGGAGCATAAATTCGGCTTCAGAGAAGTGAAGATAACGCCCTATGACCGCAAGACGGGCAGAGGTCCGTTCATTCTGCTCAACGGCGTTCCGCTCAAAATCTGCGGTGTCAACCGCCACGATTTCCACCCGGACTACGGCCACGCCGTGCCCGAGAGCATAATCAGAAGCGACCTTGAACTGCTCAAGAACAGCAACATAACCAATGTGCGCACCTGCCACTATCCGAATTCGCGCCGATTCTACGAGCTGTGCGATGAGATAGGTATTCTCGTCATGAGCGAGAACAACCTTGAAACCCACGGTCTCGCAACGCGTGTCCCGCGCAGCGATCCGCATTGGACAGCCGAGTGCTGCTACCGCGTGCGCAATATGGTCAACAGCTATAAGAACCATTCATGTATTCTCTTCTGGTCGCTCGGCAACGAGTCCGGCAACGGCAACGCATTTGCCGAGATGAAGAAAGAGATTTTGAAGATAGACAAGACCCGCCCGGTTCACTATGAACCCGACGCGAAGCTCAAAACGAGCGATCTGTTCAGCGAGATGTACACCGTGCAGACCGCGATGAAGGAGATAGGCGAGAACAAGCCGCATATCCACAGCCGCGCGCTCTGGAACCTCGGCCTTGGCTATCATCTCAAGCCCTCGGATTATATCGACAAGCCGTTCATCGAGTGCGAATATTCCCACGCCATGGGCAACAGCATGGGCAACTTCGCCGATTACTGGGAGGATTTCAAGAAATATGACCGTCTCGCGGGCGGATATATCTGGGATTTTGCCGACCAGGCGATAAGAACAAAGACCGCAGACGGCAAGGATAAGTGGAACTACGGCGGCGACTTCGGCGACAAGCCGAATGATTCAAACTTCGCTTTCAACGGAGTTTTCCGCGGCGACCGCACGCCCAACCCGCACTACTATGAAGTTGTCAAATGCTATCAGCAGGTCGATTTCTCGCTCAGCCACGGCAGAATAGCAATTCTCAACCGCTTTATGTTCACCTCGCTCGAGAATTTCAAGCTTCGCCTTGAACTGCGCGAACAGGGCAGGCTTATCGAATCCGCCGAGCTCGATCTCCCCGACAAGAGATATCTCGAAAAGGCGTATGTCGATATCCCGTTCGATATCAGAACCGAAAGCGAGCGCACGCTCGACTGTGAGCTGATTCTGCGCCGCGATATGATGCACCTCGAAGCTGGTCACACCATGGCGCGCGAGCAGTTTGTTCTCGGCAAGTATAACTATTCTTCGTCTGCTCCGAAAGCGGACGGCAAGAAAGTTGAAATAAAATATTCAAAGAACGACAAGTGCTATGTCGTCTCCGGAAACGGCTTTGAAGTGAAGCTCAGCAAAAAGACCGGAGAGCTCTGCTCATATAAAAAGGACGGCGTCGAGCGCCTTGAGCGCGGCATTCGCCCGCAGTTTTCCCGCGCGAATATCGACAACGAGCGCATGGCTCAGGTGCCGTTTGAGTGGGTCAAGACTCTTATCGGTCTGCACGCTTTCGACAGCGCAGAGCGCATGATGCGCCCTATTTCCGTCAAGGCGGAGCATTTCGGCAGCTGTGTCAAACTCAGCGTCAAGTGGCGCACGAAGTATCTTTCGGATATCGTTACCGAATACCTTGTGTTCCCGGACGGCACGCTCTCCGCGTCGCTGACCTGCAAGAACATCACCCCGGTCAATTTGCCGCGCTACGGTCTGACCTTTGAGCTGACCGACGGAGTCGACGGAATAGAGTATTACGGCAAGGGCCCGCACGAGAACTACTGCGACCGCAAGACCTCGGCGCGCCTCGGCGTTTATCGCTTCCAGAGCGCAGAGAGCTTCATTCACGATTACCTGTTCCCGCAGGAGAACGCGAACCGCTGCGATGTCAGATGGCTCAAGGTCGGCGGCGAGAGGGGAGTCACGGTGACTGCGGCAGGAACTCCGTTTGAGATGAGCGTCCACCCGTATACGAAGAAGATGCTCTATGATGCGGCTCACTCCTGCGAGCTTGGGCGCACACCGAACCTGACTGTCAATATCGACGGCAGGCAGCAGGGCGTCGGCGGCGATGTCCCCGCGATCGCAACGCTCAAAAAGCCGTATAAAATTCCCAAATACAAGAAGCTCGAGATGAAAGTCATCCTCTCGTTCTGATAAAAATAAACGCCCGCTTTTTCGCGGCGTGAAGTCGAAAAAGGCTGTCTGCATCTCAGCGCAGACAGCCTTTTTGCTTATTTATTCACCACATTTATAGGTTCGCCCTTGACGAACGTCTAAAAGACTTTTCAGTTATGTGAAAATATAAAACAGTTTAATTAGCCTTCCTTTGGCAAGTTCTGATTCCGTAAATGTCTGGTTTCTGTTCCCGGTTTGAGGTTACGCTTCAATTCTTTTATTGATGGCGTATTATCGGAATCATCCTCTGAAAAGGTTACGCTGCTTGTAGCCCATTTGCCTACAAAGAAAAGAGCGGCGATCTTTATGATTGAATAGCCGATAAATACAATATATTCGGAAATATCCATATGCTCAAATTCCTTAGAAAGAATCAAAACCATAGGAATAACAGCATTAATGGCAGGAATGACACCTATAAGCTTATACTTTAGTTCTTTGGATTCGCAATATACTGCTGCCATTGTCATCATAATAGCCCAATATATAAAAATCTCAAAATAAACGGTAAAAGAAAAATGTATATAAGAATATGACACATCGACAAACATCACACATATAATGGATAACAGTATTTGGGCCGCGGAAAGACAAGCTATGGCAATTCTTTTTTCAAACAGAATAGAAAAGCAGAACGCGGAGCAAAGAAGCAACCGGAGTACAAGAACCCACGTGCTGTTTGATATCTCGACAATATCTTCCGTTCCTACAAAAAAGTCAAATAATCCGTAAAGTCCATATAATATAACAGCGATAATGGCATTTTTGTCTTTGGTGATTTTAATTGACATTATAACAACCTCCTCGCGCTTATTTAAGCAGCTGGCTCTTTTTGGTCTCGAATTCCTCTTCGGTAATGATTCCTTGATCTTTCAGTTCTTTATATTTTTTCAGCGCTTCAATTTTATCAGCTTCCGAAAGGGTAACCTGCGGAGCATCATGGTTAGTTGATACTATTTCTTCTTCTTTTTTGATTTTCTCTGTCGTGCTTGCTTTAGCATCGACGATTTCTTCCGCGTTTTGGACAAAATGAAGCTTGATATTTCCTGAGGCAGAACGAAGCTCAAGAGTTTTTCCGGTTCTGATTTCATCTGCAAAATTTGATGAGACTGTGATGCTTTCCACTTTTTCGATAGGCATATCAAAGCTCTTTTTAAATAGAAAAGAATCATAAGATCCGTACACGGTCGAACCCGATATTGTCAACGATGTGTTTTGTCTTTGACGCTTTTGAATAGCCTCCAAAAGCAGTGGAATGCTGCAAAGCAATAGGAATATGACGGTTACGGCTATAATTGCCTCCTCATATATGTACGAACCGCCGGTGTAGGGACTGTAGTATCCGTTTTCTAAATTATAGTAATAAAATGAAATGTCAAACCATCCGATAGTCTTGTATGTTAAGCCTGATTTGCTTCCGGAAATGAGTCCTATCATCAAAAGAAATACTAATAATGATTGGTACACAACGAAAATAATTTTAATTCTTTTGCTGTTCCCTTCTTTTTGGATGTTCGCTTTAACCAAGATGTTTTCTTGCGTGTTCATCGTTTTTCTCTCCTTTGTTTGTTGGTACATAATTGATATTATGTTGCGATTATTCAGTAAACCGGAAGAACTTTTCTTATATTAAAAGCAGAAAAGTGTAAAAAACAGGTCCCTATAAAAGAGGTATTAACCCTTGAAATAGAGACTGGATTTTATATGTAATTTAAAAATAAATAAAAATTCTAAAATGTTGACTTTTTTTTAGGCTTATGATATATTTACAATATATAAGAAAAGGTTGCGTAAGCGCAAAGCTGATTTTTGCAACATAATATCAATTATGTGTTTTTGCTCGGCAAAGGGAAGAATTCTATATAACCAAACACATATTTTCCATATACAGAAGGTGCTCTTTCCCGCTGCCCATGAGATATATGCGCGTAGTATTTATGCTTGAGTGTCCTAAAATATCTGCTAATTTTGAAATGTCTTTTCTGACTTGATAAAATTCTCTTGCGAAAAGACGACGGAGATTGTGTGGAAATACTTTTTTTGAATCCACATTTGCTATGGAACACAGACTCTTCATTTCACGCCAGACGGTGCTTCTGCTTATCGGCTTTCCGGTGCGGGTGATGAAAACAGAACCTACTTCTATTCCTTGCTTTGCTGCATAGCGAAGCAATTTTTTTTGCAGCTCGCGTACAATAAAAATGTATCTGCATTTGCCTTTTAAAGAAACCAATGCTTTACCTTTGCGCACGGATTCAACTGTTATAAACTTCAATTCGCTCACACGGATTCCGGTAGCACAGATCGTCTGTAATATAAGATGCAGCCGTTCATTTTTGTCTCTCAATGCGGCTTTACAAAGTCGTTCATAGTCCTTGCGCGTAAGCTCCCTCTCTTTTGGATAGAACATTTGCCGCTGAAACTTAATATTTCTAACTCGCAAATCGTGCCATCCCATGAAGCAAAACAAACTGTTTATTCCAGCCAACATAGAATTTATGCTGGGAATTGAGTAGTTGTCTTCGATTAACTTTTCTTTATACGCAATGATAACTTCTTTTGTAATTGCAGTGCTTTGGCAAAAATTTGCAAGAGCTGTTACATCGCGCAGGTACTTTTCGATTGTGTTGTTGCTTTTTTCTTCATCCAGTAGATACAGTCGGAATTTTTCAATGATTTCGGTTGTAATAAATCTGCTTCTCATCAATACTTTCCTTTCGGTTTTAGCTTTTAATAAGAACTTCGCATAATAAAAAGCAGGGACAGTTCATTCTGTCTCTGCTTTCTTTATTATTCATTCACCACATTTATCGGTTCGCCCTTGACGAACGCTCTGAGATTTTCTTCAACTATCCCGACGAGCCTCGTCCTTGTCTCGAATCCCGCCCAGGCGATGTGCGGGGTTATCAGGCAGTTTTCGCATCCGAGCAGCGGATTGCTTTCTTTCGGCGGCTCGGTCGAGAGAACGTCAACTCCAGCGCCCGATATCCTGCCCGATTTCAGCGCGTCGGCGAGCGCCTGCTCGTCAACCACGGGTCCGCGCGAGGTGTTGATGAGAAATGCGTTCGGCTTCATCTTCGCAATAAACTCGGCGTTTACAAGCCCGGTTGTCTGCGGAGTCAGCGGGCAGTGGAGAGTCACAAAGTCAGATCTTTTGAGCAGCTCGTCGGTCTCAACGAATCTGACCGCCCTGTCGCAGTCTCCGACTTTTGCGGAGCGCGAATTGGCGAGCACATCCATGCAGAAAGCTTCTGCAATTTTGGCGACCGCCTTGCCTATCTTGCCGTAGCCGATGATGCCTATGGTCTTGCCCTGAAGCTCGGTCAGCGGGGACTTCCAGAAGCAGAAGTTCGGGCAGCTGCTCCATTCGCCGCCGTGGACCGCTTCGCTGTGCAGCGCAACGCGGTTGGTGTGTTCGAGAATGAACGCAAACACGAGCTGAGCCACCGCCGAGGTGCTGTAGCACGGCACGTTTGAAACCGGGATGCCCTTCTCGCGCGCAAAATCAACATCAACAACATTGAAGCCCGTGCTCAGCAGAGTGATAAATTTGAGCTCCGGCAGGGCGGCTATCGTCCGGGCGTCTATAGGCGTCTTGTTGGTTATGATTATATCGCACCCCTGAGCGCGCTCGACTATCTTCTCCTTCGGCGTGCGGTCGTAGACCGTGTATGTGCCGAATTCGTTGAGAAAATCCCAGCTGAGATCCCCGGGGTTCGTTGTGTATCCGTCAAGAATTACTATCTTCATCCTGCGTTTCCTTTCCGTGTTCTTTGGCGTTGAGTATCGACGCGCAGCAGTAGAGTGCGGCGCAGAATACCTGCGGCATGATGTCCGCTATCAGCCAAAGCCTGCGCTTGTCTGAGTATTCTATCCTGTCGCCAAGCAGAATCTTCAGCGTGTAGGCGAGCAGGAACTTTTTGTCGAAATTGTTAGCTACCATCTTGAGTAGATCGAGACTCAGACCCTTGTCGAGCTTCTCGGTCAGTTCATCGATTTTTGTGCCATATTCCTCGGTGATGAGCGCCGTCGCGTTCTCGTTTATGAGCTTGTCGAAGCTCGCGACGGTGTATTCCTCACGCGTGTTGATGCCGAAAATATCGCCGGCTGTCTCGGCGCAGTAGAGCACGTTTGAGTTGAACTCAAACGGTCTGTCGTCGTATCCGCGCAGGAAGTTCAGCACGCTTTCGCGTCCGCCTCTCTCTATTCTGCCCGCGCTCGGGAGACCCGAGAATATCGCGTCGAATTTCTTCGCGCAGTATGGCTCAAACGGCGCGATCTTGTATTTTTCGTATTTCTTGAACGCATAGTAATAACCGTCGAGCAAATCGAAAGCCTTGTATGCGTCGAGCTCGCCCTGGCGGATGTTCCCGCGCGATATGTCGCCGTCAAACATCAGCATACCGCCGAAAACATCGTTGAGCGGCTTCTTGCTGCTGATATATTTGAACGAGACATTGTCCGCCTCGCCGAACTTTGCGCCGGGGTTCTTGCCGATGTTGACAACCACAATGTCGTCCGCACCCGCTTCGATAGCCATTTTAACCGGCATGTTGTCCGAATATCCGCCGTCGACAAAAGCGGATTCGCCGATTTTATATGACTTCATGAACGGGAACGCCGCCGCGCTCGCGAGCACATAGTCTGCGGCTTTGCCCTCGGGAATATCTTCGATGAAAACTTCGACCGGCTTTATCTTCGGGAACATTGTCGTGACCAGTCCGAAGCGTATCGGCGAGGTGCGCAGCTTTTCTTCGTCCATGAGCGATTTGACGCGCTCCTGCAGCGGGGTGTAGTCCGCGCCGCCTTTAAAAATAGCCTCTTTTGCGAGCTCTTTTATGTATGATTCACGGTCGGGGTTTTCTTCGTCGGACATGTTGACGAAATTCTGAAACACGCTGTCCATGCTCATATTTTCCCAGATGTCGAGCGCCGCGTCGAAATTGTCGAGCGCCATGAGCGCGCCGTTGAGTGCGCCGACGGATGTGCCGACGACGATGTCGGGCGTGAATCCCATCTGCCTGAGCACCTTCCAGACCCCTATCTGATAGCCGCCCTTTGCTCCGCCTCCGCTGAGAACGACAGCTTTCTTGCCCATGAAAATTCCTCCTCTTGACCTGTTGAATAATATGTCTGTGTGCATATTACACATCATGATACTATTATATCATATTGTGCGTTCGCTTAAAAGATATTTGCGTCAAAATTTGTGCGGTTTGAGTTGAAAAGATCTGAAATATGTTATACAATTATATGTAAACTTTTGTTGAGGTGAAGGCTTGAAAAAGCATTGGACACGAAGCGGCATAATGAACGCCGCGGGCTTCGCATTGCTGATATCCGCCGCAGCCGTCTCGGTAGTTGTCTATCTGCTGAGATATGACCAGCTGTGGCTCTGGTATAAGGTCTATCAGGAAAAGCTGCTTGAAGCAGAGCAGTTCATACAGTCGCTCGGCATCAGCTGGAAGTTCGTGCTCGCCATGCTGATAGTCTTTCTTGTGCGCACCTTTATCCCGTTCCTCTCGGTCTCGGCGATCTGCGTCCTTACCGGTGCTGTTCTGCCGTCATATTGGGCGTTGATAGTGAACTTCCTCGGAATTATCATTATGATGAGTATCAAATATTTCGAGGGTATGAAGTTCGGCAGCGGGAACGCATGGAAGATAATCAGCAAGAATGAACGCGCCAGAAAGATAATCGAGAGCTCCGGCAAGGTCAACAAGGCTCTGCTCTTTGCCCTGCGCCTTATCCCCGGATTCCCGCTCGGCAGCGTCAGCCGGATTTACGGCTCGCTCAGGTTCCCTTATTGGCAGTTCATCCTGCTTTCGGCGGCGGGCTTTGCGCCGAAGCTGCTGTCCTATACTTTCATGGGTACTAACGTTTTCGATCCGCTCTCGTCTGCGTTCCTTGTGCCCCTGGTGATAGCCCTGACCATAAGCGGCGCATCGCTTTTGTGCGTCAACCTCATATGGCTTTTAGTTGAAAAGAGCGTTTCAAGCTCAAAGAAAAATAAAGATAATTAATATCACGGAAACGAGGTAGATTTATGTATACCACAGATGTCCTGAAAAAAAGAATGACCGACGGCGCATATGACGCCGAGCTTTCAAAGCTCTATCCGTCCGGCACCGTCGATGCTCAGAAAAAGCGCTATTGCCGCGTTATCGGCGAGTTCGAGGAGTTTTACGGTTCGAGCCGTGAGGCGGGGCTCTTCAGCGCACCCGGCAGAACCGAAATCGGCGGCAACCACACCGACCATAACCACGGCCGTGTGCTCGCCGCGAGCGTCAATCTTGACGCTATAGCCGTTGCCGCGAAGAGCGAGGGCACCGTAGTCAATGTCAAGAGCGAAGGCTACGCCATGGACACGATCGATATCAGCGACCTCGAGCCGCACGAAGCCGAGTTTGGCAAGTCAAAGGCACTTGTCCGCGGCGTGTGCGCCGAGTTCAAGTCGCGCGGATATAATATCGGCGCATTCGATGCGGCGACAGCGTCTGATGTGCTCTCCGGCTCGGGCCTTTCGTCCTCTGCGGCGTTTGAAGTCCTGCTCGGAACTATCCTCAACCATCTGTTTAATGACGGCAAGGTGAGCGATGTTGAAATCGCGCAGATAGCTCAGGCGGCGGAGAACAAGTTCTTCGGCAAGCCCTGCGGTCTGCTCGACCAGATGACAAGCTCGGTCGGCTCGTTCGTTGAGATTGACTTTGCCGACCCCGCAAATCCCGTTATTGAGAAGCTTGATTTTGATTTCGCCTCCTGCGGATATGCTCTTTGCATCGTGGATACCGGCGGAAGCCACTCCGATCTTACCGATGAGTATGCCGCCGTGCGCAAGGAGATGGAGAGCGTCGCCGAATACCTCGGCAAGAGCGTCCTGCGCGAGGTCGACGAGGACGAGTTCATGAAGAACATAGCCGATATCCGCTCCTCCTGCGGTGACAGAGCAGTGCTTCGCGCCATGCATTTCTATGGCGACAACGCGCGCGTCGAGAAGCAGGCAGCCGCACTCAAGGCGGGCGACTTCGAGACCTTTAAGAAATATAATATCGAGAGCGGACGCTCTTCTTATATGTACAACCAGAATGTCTATTCCTGTAAGAAAGCGTCCGAGCAGCCCGTGTCGCTCGCGCTTTCGCTGAGCGAAAAGCTGCTTGACGGCTGCGGCGCATGGCGAGTCCACGGCGGCGGCTTCGCAGGAACAATTCAGGCCTTTGTACCGCTCAATAAGCTTGATGAGTACAAAGACCTGATGGAAAAAGTATTCGGTTCGGGTTCGTGCTATATTCTCTCTGTCCGCCCTGTCGGCGGCGTCGAGCTGTAAATTATCCTATCTATGAGCCTCAGGATTGCTCCTGGGGCTCAATGCCGGGATAGAGGACTTCGTGAATGTCATTCTTGACCTTTGCCCAGTTGACTATCAGCACCTCAATGCCGTTTATCTTCGTCAGCGGAGTCTTGTCTCTTGGGATGATAGCTTCAGTCACGGGCCACTTGAGATATCCGGCGTATGTCGTTGCCTGGCTGATTATCTCGCTCTTTGTGAAATCGGTGCTCACGAGCGGCAGAACCTGATCGAGGAACTTCGTGCTCTTGCTGAGCAGGGTCGAATAGTTTTCGGTCGAGTACATCTTCTTGAACTTCGCGAAGATTGCCATAAGAATCGTTCTCTGGCGCTCTGTTCTCACTCTGTCGCTGTCTATTTCGCGCAGGCGGGCATATTCGAGAGCCTCGTTGCCGTTGAGGTGATAGGTTCCGGCGCCCTTTACTACGGTGCCGTTCTGCTTGAGTATCGGCGAGAGAGCCTTCACTTCGCTCTCTGTCAGCGCTATGTCAACTCCGCCGAGCGCGTCAATGGCTTTGATGAAGCCGTTGAAATCGATGCTCACGTAGTGGTCGATTCTTATCTTGTAGTTCTGCTCTATCGTGTCGATAAGCAGCTTCGATCCGCCGTAGGCGTGCGCCGCATTGAGTCGGGCGTTGCCGTGACCGGGGATAGAGACATAGGTTGCTCGCGAAAGTGAGACGAGCTTGATGTCGTTGTTGAGTTTGTTTATCGAAACGACTATGATCGAGTCGGCGCGGGAATAATATTTAGAACCATGACCGAGATCGCGTCCGATGAGCAGAATGTTGATTATGTTGTCGTTGTACCACATGCGCGGGTCGTCTATATTCTCGGATATATCCTTGTCCGCGTTCGGGTCCGAGAGATTCTCGGTGAACTCGGGATTGACATCCTTTGTCTCTTCCTCGTAGTTCATCTTGCTCAGATAGTGGTTGACGGTTATAAGTCCCGCCGTCAGCGGAATCGCTATGACAAGAAGAATAACAGCTATTGTTATAATAACCTTTTTCTTCGTCTTTTTTCTGTGATGGTGATGATGGTGATGCGACTGACTCATTGCTATCTCTCCAATCGATTACTTGACTTTGTTGTCAATTATTATAATACTCCATATTTTTGTGTTTTTCAACTTAATTTTTAGAAAGGAAGATGTAACTTGTTCAAAAATAAAGATTTGAAATCCGTTGTTTTGGCGCTCGCGGGCGCAAACGGAACCTCCGGCAACGAGAACGAAGCGGCTCTGCTTGCAAAATCAATGCTCGAAGAGTATATGCCCGCGCATATTGACACGCTCGGCAGCGTGTGCGGAGATACGGGCGGCGACGGGGTGCATATCATGCTCGACGCTCATATAGACAGAATTGGAATGACCGTTACCGCTATCGACGACAGCGGATTTATAAAATTCGAGCGCGTCGGCGGAATAGATGCGCGAGTTCTCGCCGCAGAACAGGTGACGGTGTGGGGTGACGAGCCGCTTTTCGGCGTTATAACTTCGACTCCGCCGCATCTCGCCTCGGGCGACGATGACAAAAAAGCGAAAAAGATTGAAGACCTTTCGATAGATGTCGGCATGACCGCAGACGAGGTCAAGAAAATAGTGCGCCCCGGTATGCGCATCACCGTCAACAGCACCCCAAAAGAGCTGCTCGGCGGCAGAGTCAGCTGCGCCGCGCTCGATGACAGAGCGGGCGTTGCGGCGATACTTCGCTGCCTTGAGCTGCTCAAAGATAAAAATCACGGATGCCGCATCAGCGTGTTGTTCTCG
>ULVI01067764.1_pt1 | contig 23775 bp, 20 predicted proteins | sample 1959331 | NCBI WGS metagenome assembly ULVI01 (sample SAMEA4835782, study PRJEB28245) | human gut metagenome | biome: gut microbiome; material: fecal sample | place: Denmark | collected 2008 | reverse complement strand
TGTTTTGCCATCCACCGTCAGATGGCCGCTGAGGGTGGCGTTCCCCGTCAGATAGACATAGGCGGCTCCGTTGGCATAGGTAATGCCGGAGGTGCCGTTCCACGGCTGATAGGTCACGTCCGTGTGGCCGGTATGATCGCCGGCGGTGACATCTCCGCCGCAGATGCAGTGGCTGTGGCCGCCGTCGGCCAGGGCCGGAAGCGGCAGCAGCGTCAGCACTGCCACCAGGCAGAGCAGAAGGCTGAGCAGTCGTTTCTTCATTGAATTGTCTCCTTTCCTTTTGTCCTCATTTGTCCTCACGTTGTCCCGGCTTGTCCCGGGCTGTCCCCGCCCTGTCCCGGTGCGGTATCCGGCAGGGAGAACTCAAAATGCATGGCCAGAGTCCGGAACAGCTCCCCCATGACCCGCTCGGCAATGGTGCGGATGTTCAGCCCCTCGATGAACCGGATGGCTCCCTCCACCTCCGCCTCCGGGACCCGGTACGCCCGCAGGCTCATGGTCAAAAACATCCGCAGCTTTTTCTCCAGGGTCAGCTCCCCATCGCAGGGGCAGGCCATATAGCTGCGCATGATGCCCGCCGAGCCGATCTCCATGGCATAGAAATCCCGGGCCGTCAGCTCCGGCTGATAGGGCCCGAAGATCTGGTACAGCTCCTTGGCCGTCTCCTGGAAGATATAGTCCGAGGCTTCCTTCTGGGTATATGCCTCGATATAGATCTCCCGCAGGTTCTCATTGAGCTCCGTCAGGGTCATCTGGATGGCGGTCTCCACAGCGTAGACATACACCGGCGGCAGCTGGGCTCCCGCCGTGGTGCGGGCCATGGCGAACTGGTTGGAAAACATGAACTCCACCAGCTCCGTCAGGACCCCGTCCTTGGCCCGGAAAATGTTCTGGAAAATGCTGTTGGATACCGACGCCTTATGAACGATTTCGGAAACGGTGGTTTTCTTGTACCCCTGTTCCAGAAACAGCTTCACGCACACGGTGAGGATCCGCTTTTTAGCGGGCAGGCTGGCACTGGTAATGGTCGTGGGGATCACATCCTTTCTATGCATTATGGCATGCATGCCATAATTGTATCAGATGTTTCCGGAAAAGGCAATAGGGGGGCAGAAAAATATACATTCCTATTGCGGCCGGCGGGAACCTTTTCCGCCGGCCGCCGTCTAAAGAAGTAAAAAGGGGGCGGCAGCCCCGGAAAAGGAGGAACAACGCATGAAAAAGCTATTGCGCATGATCTGCCTGACCCTGGCCCTGTGTATGCTGGCCGGATGCGGCGCAGGAGGGGCGCAGCCCACGCCCTCCGGGGCTTTTCACCAGACCGGCGAGGCGGTAGAGCCTGCCACAGCTCAGGAGCTGGCGGCCTGCCAGCTGGCGGCGGCAGACTATCCCGACTATCCCCAGCGGCCCGGCATGGAGGACTACACCGACAGCCAAGGGAGCATGGACATGGACGCATATGACGCGGCCATGAGCGCCTATCAGGAGACCCTGGCCAAGCTGGGGAAGCTGTCCGCCAAGCCGGATATCCCGGCGGTGCGGGACTTTGCCGCCGATACATCCCTGCGGCTGCTGGCCGGAGAGACGGAGAACGCCGCGTATTCGCCGGTGAGCCTGTATCTGACCCTGGCCATGCTGGCGGACCTGAGCGGCGGCGACACGTCCCAGCAGGTGCGGCAGCTGCTGAACCTCCAGGACCCGGAGGCCCTGCGCCAGCAGGTGCAGCAGCTGTGGATGGCCCTGTACTGCAACAACGGCATCACCACCTGCCGTCTGGCGGGGTCGGCATGGGTGGCCCAGGGCAGCACCGTCCACCAGGCGGCGCTGGACAGCCTGGCAGGGGTCCACCGGTGCGGCGTGTATCAGGCAGCCATGGGCACCCAGGAGGCAAACCGGGCCATTGCTGCCTGGCTGGACCAGCAGACCGGCGGTCTGCTCCAGGGAGATACCGGCTCCGTCCGGACCAGTCCCATGGAGCTGCTGCGGCTGTACAGCACCGTGTACTTCAAGGACGGCTGGCTCCAGGATTTCGCAAAGGAGGATACGTATCCCCAGAAGTTCCGCCCGGCCTCCGGCAGCGCGGTGACGGCGGACTTCATGCACCGGGAGGATGATGCGGCCCGATATCTCCGGGGCCGGGGATATCAGGCGGCGTCCCTGCCCTTGCAGGGAAATCTGCAGATGATCGTGGCCCTGCCGGATCAGGGCCGCAGCACGGCGGACCTGCTGAGCCGCCAGGGTCTGCTGGAGGAGCTGACAAGCATGGAGGACCAGCATTGCGTCCGGTGGTCCGTGCCCAAGTTCGACGTACACAGCTCCATGGACCTGGCAGAGCTGCTGCAGGACATGGGCGTTACCGACGCCTTTGACAAGAGCAAGGCCGACTTCTCTCCCCTCAGTGATGAGGCGGTGGTGCTGGCCGGGGTCATGCAGGCCGCCCGGGTGAAGGTGGACGAGGACGGCGTGGAGGGCGCCGCCTACACCGAGGCCATCGTGGATCTGAAATGCGCGGAGGCTCCCGGCGCAAAGCCGGTGGAGATGTGCCTGGACCGCCCCTTCGTGTTCGTGGTGGCCACCTCCGACGGCATCCCCCTGTTCGTGGGTACGGTGCAGTCGGTGTAAACGGTGTAATCAAAACCTCCGGCTAAGCCGGAGGTTTGCAGCCTGTCAAAAATCCTTTTTACAAGCGGAAGAGTTCCTGATTTCATCAGAAATCAGGAACTCTTTTCCCGTTGTATTACATTTTCTCCGGGGCGGTGCAGCCGATGAGGGTCATGGCATTTTTCAGCACGGACCGGGCGGTGTCCGCCAGCTTCAGCCGGGCCAGCAGTACCGGGCGCTCCTCGCCCTTGATGCGGCAGGCGGTATAGAACCGGTGGAAGTCCCCGGCCAGCTCCGTCAGATAGCGGTTGATGTGGCTGGGGTCGTAGTCCCGGGCAGCCAGACGCACCACCTGGCTATAGGAGGCGATCTTCTTGATGAGGGCCTGCTCCGTCTCGCCGGACAGCAGGGTGAAGTCCACATCCGCCGCGTCGGGGACGGTGTATCCCTCCGCCGCCAGGGCCTTCAGCAGGGTGCAGATCCGGGCGTAGGCATACTGTACATAATACACCGGGTTCTCGCTGTCCTCCCGGACGGCCAGTCCCAGGTCAAATTCCATCTGGGTCTCGGGCTTGGCGTTGAAGAAATAGCGGCAGGCGTCCACAGGGACCATATCCAGCAGATCCGTCAGGGACACGGCCTTGCCGGTGCGCTTGGACATGCGCACCACCTGGCCGTCCTGCACCAGCTTCACCAGCTGCATCAGTACGATGTCCAGCCGGTGCTCACCGTCCAGACCCAGGGCGTCCATGGCACCCTTCAGCCGGGCCACATGGCCGTGATGGTCCGCGCCCCAGACGTTGATGACCTTGTCGAAGCCGCGAACGGCGAATTTGTTCCGGTGATAGGCGATGTCGGCGGCAAAATAGGTGTAAAACCCGTTGGCGCGGCGCAGCACATCATCCTTCAGGCCCAGCTTCTCGATATCCGCATCGGACTTGCCGGCCTTTTTCAGATTTTCCGCCAGGATCCGGCTGGTGTGCAGCCACAGGGCCCCGTCCTTCTCGTAGGTGAAGCCCAGATCCGTCAGCACCCGGACGGAGTCGGCCACATAGCCGCTCTCGTGAAGGCTGGACTCAAAAAACCACTGGTCGTACTCAATGCCGTACCGGGCCAGATCCCGCTGCATCTTGGGGATGTTGTTGTCCAGGCCGAACCGGGCCAGAGCATCGTGTCGGGTCTTTTCGTCGCAGTCCAGGTACTTGTCCCCTTCCTTCTCATAGAAGGCGCGGGCCAGCTCCCGGATATCGTCACCGTGGTAGCCGTCCTCGGGGAATTCCACGGCGTCCTCGCCTTTGATGATCTGGAGATACCGGGCCTCCAGACTCTTGGCAAATTTCTCGATCTGGTTGCCGGCGTCGTTGACATAGAACTCCCGCCACACGTTGGCCCCGGACTTCTGCAGCACAGAGGCCAGGGTGTCGCCCAGGACGCCGCCCCGGGCATTGCCCATGTGCATGGGGCCCGTGGGGTTGGCGGATACGAACTCCACCATGATCTTCTGGCCCTTCAGGGTGTCGTTGCAGCCATAGTCCGCGCCCTCGCGCTCCACGCAGGCCACGGTATCCCGGAACCACTTGTCCCCCAGGCGGAAATTCAGAAAGCCGGGACCGGCCATCTCCGCGGAGGTGAAGTAGGACCCTGCCAGGTCCATGTGGTCCATCAGGATCTGGGCCACCTGGCGGGGGTTCTTTTTCAGGGCCTTGGCGGCGGCCAGGCAGAAGGTGGTGGTATAGTCGCCGTTGGCAGTGTCCTTGGGGATCTCCACCGACGGGGTCACGGCCACGTCCTCCGGCAGCAGCCCCTGGGCCGCGGCCTTGCCATAGGCGGCAACGGTCAGGTCCAGCACCTGGTCCTTGGCGTTTTGGATCATATTCATGGTGATGCTCTCCTTATGTTTCTTTTGTGATTCGTATGGTCAGCTGCATCCGGCTCAGAGGCAGTCCCCGGTCCAGCAGCGTATAGGCAAGGTTGATGCAGCCCTCCGGTCCCTCCAGGGAAAAGTCCAGCATCTGGGTCCGGGCAGTAACGGTAAGCCCCATGGGCAGACGCGCCTGCGTCTCGTGCACCGGGTCCAGGGGCAGACCGTAGCCATCTGGCCCCAGGGTCCACAGGATGGCCCGCCGGGGCTCCTCCGTCAGGCGGATGCGGGAGGCAATGGCGGCGCCATTTTCCCGGCAGGCGGCGCTATAGGGCAGGTCCCACCCGGCGGCGGTCCGCCGCAGGGTCCCGCTGCCGTCATAGTGCAGTCTCTCGCTGCCGCCGTCAAACAGGCTGCGGCTGGTGACGGCAATGTGAACGGCTCCCTCCACGGCTCAGTACCGGTCGATATCCACCGGCCGCACCGGGTGGCTGAGTGTCTCCCGCAGGAAGTACGACGCCAGGGCGCCGAAATCCTCCGGCTGGTCGCTGGCGCACAGGGTAGCCTGACCGGTCTGCTTCTCCGGGGCCAACAGGTCCATGGACCGCAGGGTCCGCTTCAGCTCCCAGGCTCCTTCCTCACTGGCATTGATGAGAGTGACGCCGGGACCCATAATATCCCCGATGATATCTGTCAGCAGGGGATAGTGGGTGCAGCCTAAGATCAGGGTATCCAGTCCCTCCTGCCGCAGAGGCTCCAGATACTCCCGGGCCACCGTTTCGATGACCGGATCGCCCCGGCGGAAGCGGCCGTTTTCCACCAGAGGCACAAACAGCGGGCACGCCCGGGCCGTGACGGCAACATCCGGGTCCAGCTCCTGCAAGATCCGCTGATACGCGCCGCTGCGGACGGAGGCGGCGGTGGCGATGAGGCCCACCCGCTTGTTCCGGGTCACGGCCGCCGCCCGGCGGCACGCAGGCTCCACAACGCCCAGGATGGGGATGTCGCTCTCCCTCCGCAGCTGGGGCAGCGCCGTAGTGGACACGGTGCCGCAAGCCACCAGAATGGCCTTGATGTCAAAGGTGCGCAGAAAGCGCACGTCCTGCCGGGCGTATTTCAGCAGGATTTCTGCCGAGCGCCCGCCGTAGGGCACACGGGACGTGTCGCCGAAGTATATAATGTTTTCAGAGGGCAGCAGACGCCGCAGCTCCCGCACCGCCGTCAGGCCCCCCAGGCCCGAGTCAAAAACCCCGATGGGGCGAGTATCCATACATCCACCTCCTGATTCTCATAACTAATCAATTATACTATGGAACGACCGGATACTCAAGTCAAAATTTGGGGAGTTTCCCCGGTATTTTCAGTGGTTTTTTCCGCCTGAGTCTGCTATACTGTGCATAAAGACGCAGCGCTCCGGCCAGATGGAGGTGTTTTTTATGGAGATCAAGCTGACAGAGAAACAATTCCGGCGGTTGCTGGACCTGGTGTATATCGGCAACTGGGTGCTTAACTCCACCCGGGGCGACGACCGCATCCGGCAGTATGACCAGGTGGAGAGCCTGATCTTTTCCTATTGCCTGAGCCACGGCATGGCGGGGCTGACGGAGCTGTATCAGGGGGAGCTGATCCCCTCCCGGGCCTTTGCCGAGGGCGGCATCCATGAGGCCATCATGGCCTATGAGGACAACACGTTCTTTGAAATTCTGGCCCAGGAGCTGGCCCTGCGGGACATGGACGATCCCCCTATTACCGAGGAGAACTATGACGAGGTCATGAGCCGGATGGACGAATATCTGGGAGAATTTGAGCGGCACGGCACCGACAACATCACCGTGGATATGGAATAATGATCTGAACAAGCTGATACTCCCTTGTGCTGCGGCACAAGGGAGTATTTTTTGCGGTCAGAACAGGTCCAGCCCATTGTCCAGATACAGGGCCTCCCGGACATGAATGTGGTATGGGGGCCGGGTCAGATAGTGCAGCAGAAACTCCAGCAGCAGAGCGCTGCCCAGGCTCCGGCCCTCGATCTTGAATTGGGAAAAGCCCTTGGGCAGATACGTGCTCCGGATGTCGTCCACCCCGATGAAGCCGGGATTCTCCATGGCCCGGGAAAAGCGATAGCCTCCGGCGGCGTCCGGGGATGCGCAGCGGTGGACCGGGCCGCCCTCTCCCAGATTTTCCCGGCTGACGGCCTCATAGCAGGCCCGCCGCTCCCGGCAGCCGAAATCACAGCACTCGTTGCACAGAAATTCTACCTTGTCCCGCAGCGCCCGGGGCAGGGTATCCAGCCGGTCAAAGGCCCGGTTCAGCCGAAAATCCGGTACCACGCAGCGAAACTCCGGCCGCTCCAGCTCCCGCCGCAGAGCGGCAAAATCTGTAAGCACCTTGGTGGTGGATGAAACAAGATACAGCTCCGGATACACGCTGCGCAGGTGCTCCAGCAGCAGCTCCGAGTGGACGATGACGCCGTTTTGCGGACCTGCGCTTCCGGCAAACAGGCGGCACAGCCGGTTGCAGCCCCGATCCGCCAGGTGCTCCGGCCGCAGCAGGGAATTGCTGAAGGTCAGCCGGGCGGAAATGCCGTACTCCCGGGTCAAAGCCAGAACGTCCCGGGGATCGCAGTTCCCGGACCCGATCCGTCCGCCGCCCCAAAGGCAGCCCTCCGGAGCGCCATACAGAGATGCAATATCGCACCAATCGTAAAAATATTCCCGGTGCCGCCGGTACAGCGGCAAAAACGCCCGGTAAAAATCGTAAAACTCAAAAAGCCCCGGCAGGTGATAGTGGGCAACGGCGGCATCAGGCATGGCAGAGTGCTCTCCTTTCATCCGGTCACTCCGTCCTCATAGCGCAGCAGCCCGCGCTTTATGGACTCCGAAAGGATAAAGTGTTTTTCACCCGACTTCGGAAAGCGTATGGTAACGACGGGGTCCTTGTAGGCCGTAATACGCCCCGGTCCAAAGACCGTGTGGACCACGCTCCGCCCCGCGATCGCTCCAGCAGCCGAGACCCCCTCTTTCCGGACGGCGGGCTTTTCCGGAAGCCTTTGCAGGAGCCTTCGCTGGTCGTACATCTCACCCACGGTCAGAAGCTGCATCTCCCCGCCGGAATATTCAACGAGGCACCGTCCCTGGCAGCAGGCCAGAACCGTTCCGCGGCCCTTCCGGGCGTGGTGATACGGCTTTCCGCAGGGGTCGATCTCCACGGAGCCGAACACGTCGTCAGCCTCCGATATCTCCACAGGCAAGTCCTTCTGCAATTCCCGGATAAAGGAGGATTCCCGGTCCAAGCAGGAGAACAGGAACAGATGATCCTTCGCCCGGGTCATAGCCACATAAAAGATCCTGCGTTCCTCCTGGTACAGCCTCTGATCCTCCGGTTCCTTGGGGTCGGCCGCAGGCAGAATGCCGTCCAGCACATCCAGCAGATATACGGTGTCGTATTCCAGTCCCTTGCTGGAATGCACGGTGGACAAAAGCACGCCGGTGTCGGGCGCCGCCGGGGGCCGGGTCACCAGGTCCCGCAGGTACGCCAGGCGGTCCGTCAGCCCGTCCAGGCTGGGCTCCTGCGCCGCCAACAGGCGGAGGATCTCAAACCGGTTGCCGTCCAGTTGCTGCCGCTCCACATAGTCCCGGTAGCGCAGCTCCTGCCAGATGCAGTCCAGGCCGCGCTGTGCCGGGTCCGTCAAAAGCCGGGGCAGCAGGCTGATCAGGCCGGTCACGCTGTCCCGCACGAATGTGGGCAGCTGCGGAAAATGCAGCAGCTCCTGCAGAATGGGCTTTCCGGAGGCGGCGCTTTTTTCGCAGGCGTACTCCACCGCTTTTTTGGAGATCCCGCCGCCCAGCTTATAATAGATACGCAGGAATACCTCCGCATTTTGCCCGTCGTGGACAAAGGCAATGATATCCAGAATGTCTGTGACGATCCGGTGGGTAAAGAATGTGTCGTCCGTCTGGCGGCAGCGATAGGGTATCCCGCGCCGGTCCAGCAGGTCGATCAGCGGCAGGACACTGTCGTTGTTGCGGTACAGGACGGCGATTTGTCCGTCGGAGTGCGCCGCCGCGTGAATGAGCCACGCGTATTGGGCGGCACGGTCCGCCGCCCGAACCAGGTGCACGCCTGCGCCGGAGGCCCTGGTGGGGCGGATGGTTTTGGGGCGGCGGTCGTGGTTCCGCCGGATAAATGCATCCGCTGTCCGGAGAATCTCCGGGGTGGAGCGATAATTTTCCTCCATCAGCAGCACCCGGGCTCCGGGATAGGTGCGCTCAAATTGCATCAGCGCATCCGGATAAGCGACACGGAAGCCGTAAATGCTCTGATCCTCGTCGCCCACCAGAAAAATATTCCCGGATTTCCGGGCCAGGAGGTTGATGATGGCATGCTGGATCCGGGATGTGTCCTGGGACTCGTCCACGCAGATATAGGGAAAAGCCTCCTGAAAATGGGCCAGCACATGGGGATACCGCTCCAGAATGGTTTTGGCATATACCATCTGGTCGTCATAATCCATCCAGCGCTGCCTGCGCAGGGTTTGGTTATACCGGCTGTACAGCTCCGGGAATTTTTCGAACCCCGTGTCCAGTTGGCTGATTTCCTCCTGGTTCAGCATCATGTTCTTTGCGTATGCAATGCATCTGCGCAGCCCTTTCGTAACGCTCTGGGTGGCATATTCACCGCTGAGCTCCCGGTACAGGTCCGAAACCAGCCTGGCAAGAGCGCCCTCATCCTCTATCAGGGGGAAGGCCTGGCCCTTTCCGTGGTCCTGGGTATAGAAGGAGATGATCTTGGAGGAGACGCCGTTGATGGTGCGGAACTGCGGAATCTGCGGGCAGTCATCCCCGAACAGCCGGGAAAAGCGCTGCTTCATTTCGCGGGTGGCAGCCCGGGTATAGGTCATGGTCAGGATCTGATCCGGGGCGATGCCGCAGCAGCACAGCATGTAGCCCAGACGGGTCACCAGTACGGTGGTCTTCCCGCTGCCGGGCACCGCCAGCAGCAGCACCGCGCCGTCTACGGCATGGACAGCTTCCGTCTGCTGCAGGTTAAGGCGCCGGGTATATTTCCGGTCAAATGCTTCTCTGTCCATGTTGTCACTCCCTCCGAGTCTGCCCAAATATCCGAAACGCTGTTCAACCGATTCTACCACAAACTGCCGGGTATTACAATCGGCGCCGCGCAAAAACGAACCCTCCGGCCCGAAGCCGGAGGGTTCGTTTCAGACAATATTCAGCTGCCGCAGGGCGTCCAGGAACGCCTGTGCGTCCTGCAGCGCCGTGGGCTCGTCCACATCGTACTCCGCCCGCAGCGCCGCCGCCAGATCCGCCGCATCCGCCGCCTGGGGCAGCCTGTCCCACAGCAGCTCACCGGTCTCGTTCAGAGTCACCAGGCCCTTGAGCTCCAGGGATGCATCGCCGATAGGCACCAGGATCACGTCCCCGGCGATATTACGCTTTACCAGCTGCTTACGAATTTCCATTTTCAGCCTCCTCGATGGTCCGTCGGACCGTCTCATGGGTCATTTCACAGACATATTCCGGCTTCGTGTCGAAATGTCCGGTCTCCGTCACGCACATGGCGGCGCAGGCATGGCAAATCTCCTTCAGCCGGCAGCCCGCGCAGGCCCCCGGCAGACGGATCCGCTCCGTGGCCGCCCTGGTCCGCTCCCATGCCTGGGCAAAGCCCAGCTCCGGCACGGAAAACAGCGGCTGCGTCATCATGCCGCAGGGAGTCATGCCGCCCTGCCAGTTGATCCAGAAGGCGCTGCGCCCGGCCCGGCAGGCCACACCCTCGCCGGGTGTACCGTCGCAGACATCATCCTCCGACGGCAGGGCGAGGCCCTGCTTCATGGCCTGGGCCCGCTGCCGGAACTGCTCCGGGGTCAGCCGCAGCCGATCCCATTGGACGCTGTATTCCGCCGCCTGGCAGGCGGTGAACCGGTCGTTGCTGCCTACCAGCGCCTCGTCCCGCCGGATAGGCGGGAACATGTAGGTGGCCAGCTGCATGGGGGTACCCAGCTCCTGGGCGATGCGGTAAATTTCCGCCATATCCGCCACGTTGTACGGCGTCATGGACACGTTCAGCTTTACCCCCACGCCCAGCTCCCGCAGGGCCCGGATATTCTCCGTGACCCGGGCAAACATGGGACGGCCGCACAGCCGCTCATAGGCGGCATCGCTGGCCCCGTAGAGGGTGATGTTGAAGCGGAACGGCGGCTCGTGCCGGAAAAAGTCCAGCCAGTCCCGGTCAATAAGGGACCCGTTGCTGTTCACCGACACCAACAGCCCCATTTTCTTCAGCTCCGTCAGCAAATAGCGGAAATCCTTGCGGATCAGCGGCTCGCCGCCGGTCAGCAGCAGGAACAGCATGCCCCGGCTGCGGGCCTCCTGGGCGATGGCCAGCCATTCGTCGGCAGTAAGCTCCCGGCCCCGGCGCTGCTGCTCCTCCGCCGTCAGGTGGACGTAGCACATTTTACAGTTGAAGTTGCACCGGGCCGTCAGCTCAAAATTCCCGGCCAGGGGCGTTCCGGACCGGCAGGCCCTGGCGTGCAGGTACGATGACAGCCGGGGCTCCGTGCTGCTGAATTCCATTTCAGGTCCTCCTTAATGCTTCTTCCAGCGCCCGGACGGCGCTCTCATCCGCCCGGCAGTCCAGCTGCCGGACGGGTACGTTGGTAACCAGCCGGGCCGCCAGCTCCGTCATTCGCGCGGCGGAGGCGGGGTCCCACTGGTGATAGGCGCACTGACTCAGCACCCGGGCAAAGGCCTCCTGGGGCCGGATATCCGTCACCCGGCTCTCCGGGGCCTGATGCAGCAGCACCACCGCCCGCAGCGGCGCAGTGACGTTCCGGCAGATGCCGGAGGTACCGGCATACATGACGCCGCTGACGGTCCCGGTGTCGGGCCGGACCAGGGCCCGGTCGCCATTGACGGTCTGCGCGGCCCCATAGCGCTGCCACAGGGCGGCCTGGGTGCTTTTTCCGATGCCGCTGGGGCCGGAGAACAGGATGCCCTCCCCCTGGCAGGTGACGATATAGGCGCTGTGCAGCACCAGCATCCCGGCATCCGCCAGGATGTCGAACAGCCCCGCCGACTCCAGCACCACCCGGGCCGACGCACCGGTCCGGTAGCTCTCGGCGAACACCAGGTCCGTATGGCCGGGGCGGGTCTCGGCGTAGGTGAACTGCGGCGTTCTGCCGGGAGCGCTGTAGCGCTGCAGGGTGCAGCGGGCGCCGCCGGTGTACCAGCGGTATACCGGCCCCTGGCGCAGGGCGTTCTGAGGCGGGTCGGGTACCCGGTCGCTGAAGGTCAGTCGGACGGTATGGTCCGCCGGTTCTCCCGCCCCTACCCGGAAGGGCTCGCACATAGGCGAGTCCGCGATGGGCGAATCCGCCTCCAGGACGAAGGTCATGCCGCCGAAGCGGTACAGCTTACGGGGCATAGGTCACGAAAAGCAGGCGGCTGGAGTCCTGGCTGTAGTGCCCGGCGTAGCAGGTCCGGGTCTCGCCGGGGCCCAGGTCCGTCAGCCCGGCGCGATAGGTAATGCCCCCCAGCAGCAGGTCGCCGCTGGCGTTTTTGTAGTAGACATAGACCTGGGACATGGCGGCGTCGGAGCGGTTGGTAACGGTGATGCCGTTCTGGGACGCGGCCACCTCCAGCACGTCATCGTGCATGGAGGGGGTCTCGCTGAAGGGGGCATAGGTGGTCACGGCGGCGGTAAGCTCCGCCGGTTTCTCCGGCAGGGTCTGGCGGCTGAGCTCCAGGGCCTGGACCGTCTCCCCAGGCAGCAGGGTGGTGATGTCAAATTCGTAGCACTCCCCGCCCCGGGTGAGGGTGATGTGGGCGTACTGCACGCCGGTGGAGCCGGTGTTCTTCACGCGGATGCAGAACACGTCGGACACGGTCTCGTCGCTGCCGTCCTCCACAAACAGGCCGGCGTAGCGCCCGGTGCTGACGATCTCCAGGTCATTGCCGATGGCCACGCCGTCCAGCTTGGAGGGCTCCGGGGCCAGGCCGTACTGGTCGGGCTGGGCGGGCTGCTTTTTGCCGCACCCGGCGCACAGCAGCACCAGGGCCAGCAGCAGGGCGGCGCACTTGATGGTTCGTTTCATACATTGCTCCTTTGCAAAGAGCCCCGCCCCATGGGGGCAGGGCTCTTTCAGGGTGTTCAGTTGGGTCAGGAATTGAAGAGACGGGTCGAATCAAACGGTATGTCATAGCAAACGCTATGATCGCCGTCGCTGCCTTTGTATTTGCAGCCCTCAACTTCGTTCAAAAATACCATTCCGACACCGGGGACATCCACGCCGCATGTGTGATTGGTCGGCGTATGCGTCTTATTTCCACATGCATTGGCAGTGTTTGCGCTCAACTCGAAGCTCTCGAAGCTGACGATGGGGGATACATAGGATTTCATGGTTTCGATTGCTCCTTTCTCAGAACCACCAGTTCCACCAGGTGGTGGGCTTCACCGTCAGGGTGGCGGTGACCGCTTCGCTGGCAGTCCCTTCCGCATTCACTGCGCAGACTGCGTAGTCCGTGGTCTGGGCGGGAGCGGTGATGGTGTAGGTGAATACGTGATAGGTGACCTTGGGAGACCACCAGCCCCAGCCGGTGCGCTGGGTGCGGGTAGTATAGCTGGTGATAGACTGACCGTCCACCGTGATGCTTTCCACGTCCGCGGAGGTCTTTACCGTCAGGGTAGCCCGCTTACCGGCGCGGACCGCCCGGCCCCAGTCGGCCTCAAAGGTCTCCGGGCTGAAGGTGGCCACCGGCGCGGTGAACAGAGCCCGCACCAGGCTGACGGCGTTCTCCTGCTCCTGGTTATTCAGGGCAGTGAGGGTGATCTTATCTGTCGGCTTGTTCTTGAAGGTAATCTTCAGATTGGTCAGGGACAGGATGCCAGTACCGCCCTTATTGGCAATTACCACCGTTTGGTCAGCCGTCGACACATTCACATTGATCTTGTAATACATCTCTGTGGCGGTGGAAAGCTCTACCGGAGCGTCCTCATTCACCGCCATCTGCGCGGACTTGCCATCAGGGGCCTTGGCGCCGATCTGGATGCTGTCAACATTGGCATTCTGGGGAATCTTGAAGGTAATGGCCTGACCGTTCATCAGGTAGACCTCGTTGTTGGGGCCATAGTTGGCGTACTCCGCAATCGTGGCACTATCCTTGCCGTCGATAAACAACGTCGTACCAATGGTACTCTTCGCCAGAGTGTCACGGAGCTTGATATACTGGGGATAGCCCTCATGGTCATCCTTATATTCAGTCCGGTCTACACCCATGGGGTCATAGATGCGAACGGCGTCCAGCCAGAAGCTGTACTCTTTCGCTTCGGCTGTGTCAAAGAACTTGTTATAGGCTACCTTGATGACCACATTATACTCGCCGTAGTCAAGTCCGTCGACCTTCATCACAGGAATCTGATACAACGTATCGGACGCATTCTTATCCACAACCCACTCGCCGCTCTGATAGGTATAGCCATAGTAGTTGTTGACCACATAGTTGTACTGTTTGCCCGTTGCGGTATTCGTGACATCAACGAAAATCGTACCCGACTTGTTATTGGTCAGGGAGATGATGTCGAAGCCGGTGCCCTTGAAGGTAAACTGAGCGGTGGGCCAAGCGGAGGCAGGCTGTGCCTTCCAAGTATCAGTATTGGCCATGGCTGCGGTCACGGTGACTTTGTGGGCGGTGCCCATGGAGAGCATAGAGGAGCTGTTGTAGGCAGCGTCTTTGCCGTAAGGAGTGCGGTTATTTCCCTTGCCAAGCTCTTGCAGGGCCTGATAGACGCCGGTCTTTTCGGTGGCTGCATTGCCGTCGTTACCCACAGTGCTCCACACGGCATTCTGGGCCGCGCCGCTGCCGTCCGTAAAGGTCGCCAGGCTGTCCTCGTAGTACACATTGCTGGCGGGGATGATGTAGAAGACATTCTGCACTAACTTCTTGCCTTGCGCGTCCGTCACATAGATAGGAACAGCTACTTTGGCATCCAGCGTCTTGGTCAGCGTATAGGTCACAATATGATTGCTCATATCGATCTCGCCATTGCCGTAGTTGCCCTGACGTTTCGTCACATTCGGGTCCTTTTCATCGAAAGACACTGTGAACCCAGAAACGTTTGTAATTCCAAAATCACTAAACGGGATTTGAACCGGCAGGCCAAAGTCTACGACAAAGGTCTTACCCTCAGCCTGATTCAGGTTGTAGTACAGGCGCAAGGTTTTGCCATCCTTGGAAATGTCCGCCCGCGCATACTGATACAGGCCACTTGCATAAATGCCGTTGATTCCAGGAATTGTGGTAATGTCCTTCTTGAACTTCTGTTTCGTGCCAGCGGCATTGACAACATACGCATCATCTGACAGGTAATTCCCATCGCTCTCTTTGCTGCCATTCCACGGACCGTTGCGGCCGATTACTGCATTACCCAGCATCAGCTTGTCGGTGAACGTAGGCTCTGGGTCACCTTGATTGTACGTCATCACAATCTGATAGCTATGGAACACGTTGTTGTTGGCGTTGAGGTCAATATACTGCACGTTCAGGTTGGTTTCCTTCTCGATAGGCTCCAGATAAATCAGCACCAGCTTGGCGGTATTCTTGGCAGACCAGGTGATTTTGCTGTTCTTGCCGTTGACCATGGGCGTGGTGCCGGAGGACTTGTTCCAGACCTCGGTCTCGTTATACCATTCCTTGCCGGCAGCGTTGAGCGTCTTGTTCCACTTGATAGTATCGCTGCTATACCACACATTAGCGGAGGTGTTGCTTTTGCGCGTACCGTCTGTCACCGTAATCTTGGAGATACTATAGTTGCTGTTGTTCACAGGAGCCACGATACCGATGTCACGACCATCCCAATAATTGAAAATGGTAGTAGACTTGCTGTACATTTCGCCCTCTGTAGGGGAAACTGTACCGTCGGGATAGACCACAGCGACCGTCAAAGCAACCTGGCCTTCACCGTTGGATTGGTCGGGTGTCGTGCTGTCCGTGCCATAGCCCCAGTCCTTGACATAGGTGTCGATCTCCTTGGTGACCTCCGTCTTTTGCAGGTAATATGCCACCAGCTGGTCGCCCTTTTCAAAGTAGTGCCACACACCGTCTGCGGTCTTGTACTGCCAAGCGCCGCCGCGATAGCGGACGTGGGTCAGGGTGGTGCCCTCCGCAGTCTGGTCAACGCCGGACGCAGCGGTCTGCTTGTGAGCTGCATCCAGCCGCATAGCCTGCCAGTAATAGACCGTTACAGTGCCGTTAAAGAAGGAGTAGGCCGGATTGGGGGCAAGGTCGGCAAGGGCAACGCCCTCATCGGTGATCACCCCATTTGTGGAGGTGGTGATCGTCTTCGATTGATTGGTGTATGGCGATGTACCATCGTAGACCTTGTTGTTGGTAATCCAGTATTCCAGGTTGATGGAGGTACCTGTCAGGGCATTATCGGGGGCTTTTTCCGTGACATGGATATTATACTTCACGCCGCCGATGGTGACGGAGGTGTCGCCGACAGATTTACCATTGAAGGTGATGGTGCTGGAGGCGGGAACGGCGTCCGTGCCGGTCTTCTTATAAAGAGTAACCGTTTTATTTCCCCGCCAACTCCTTCCGATTTGTTCGACATTACTGCTTTTGTCCGTAGTGGAATAGCCGTAGTAGTAGTAGCCGGTGTAATACTCGCGGTATGCATACACCGGATAGCAGTTACCGTCAACCTCGTAGAAATATTCCATCTTTGTCCATTCGGTGTTGTTGCCGGCAAGCTCGCTGTAGCTCACGCTGACGGGGTCATACTTCACCGTACTCGGGGTTTCATCCTGACCGGTGACGGTAACGGTGGCGATGGACGGATCATCCGTGGTAAAGGGAGCGCCATTCTTGGCGAGGTTCACACCCTTCACGGTGACTGTCGCAGTGCCGCCGACTGCTACGTTGATGTCCTTCGTTTCAGTAGGCGCGTCGGCAGAAAGCTGATAGATGCCCATAACGGAGAAATGGGGGGCAGTAAAGGTAAAGCTGCCGTTTTCCACCACACCGGTGAGGCCATCGGTAACTGTGCCGTCCGTATTCACCACAAAGCCGCGAACGCGGGAGGTGTCCCAGCCACCGGGAGTCTTGAAGCTCACGGAAGCAGCTTCTGCATAATTGCCGCTTTCCGTGGTGGGGGTGACATCATAAGCCAGGACCTTGCCCTCGGCCGCCGTGTCAATGCTGGGAGCCGCAGCTTCCTTTACGGTCAGCCCCGTCAGGCCGGGTGCCGTCACGGACACGCCGGTGGTGTCATCCGTCCTGGTGACGTTCTTGACACCCTCCACCGGCTTAACCTTCGGCAGCGCTTTGCCAAAGGCTGCGATGGTGTCCGCCGTCTTGCTGATGACACTGGCCTCTGTCTCCGCATTGGGATAATCCGCCCAAATGCAGAACATAGAGCCGGTAGGATCATTGATGGTGCCGCCCTGGAAGGTCTTATAGTTAAAACCTTTGGCTTTCTCGGGGCTGCACTGCCAGTCACTCTTACCCAGGACCCAGTAATAGTCGCCGTGGGTGTTGATCAGCTTGAAACCCTTGGCGGCGAGATTAGCCGCAGGCATGGGGGTATAGCTGCTCCAGCCATTGGACCAGTAGCAGATGAGGATGTCGGTGTCGAACGTACCGCTGGAGGTGTTGTTATTGAAGTAGATGCCGTCGTTGAAGGCCATGGGGGTCATACCGGCGGCCTTGATCAGCGCGGCTACGTCATTGACATAGGTCACATAGTAGCTGTAGTTGCCGGTGTCCTGGAGGTTGCCGAAGCCCATGGAGCCAGTGGTATACTTGTCGTTGGCGTACTCGTCCGCACCCATGTTGAAGAGCTTGCAGCCCTTGCCCGCAAAGTAGCTGATGTACTTTTGCAGCAGGGCCTGGGTAAAGGCCACGGCGGTGGCGTTGGTCACGTCAATGGTACGGGCAGAGCCGTTATAGGAGCAATTCTGCCCTGTCAGAGCCTTGGCTGCGGACAGGATGGCGTCCATGTGGCCCGGGGTGTTGACACAGGGAATCACGCCCATGCCCTTGGAAGCGGCGTAGGCGATGATTTCGTCCATCTCGGACTGGGTCAGCTCATCCACGTCGAAGTTGTAATACGCCTCATTGCCGGCGTGGATGGCCTTGGAAACATTCTCAGAGCTGTACGTCTTCCCGTTTACCGTCAGGGACATATCGTCCAGCAGAAAGCGCAGGCCATCGTTGCCCACGGCCAACTGGATGTAGTTGAATCCGGCTGCCGACGCATTGTCGATGATCTGCTTGATGCTGTTGACGCTGAAATACTTGCGGCCGCAGTCCAAGAACATGATGTTGTACTCGTAGCCGGTGTCTTCCGCGTCATTCGCCTGGGCGCTGGCCGAGGTGGCGAATGCGGAGATGGGCAGCAGCCCGATCATCAGAATCACCGCCAGAATCAGCGACAGCAATCTCTTCCGCGGAGATCGTGTTTGCGTTTGGTTCATTTTGTTCATTCCTTTCCTTTGTATGTGATTTTCCATTGCCCTGTGCGAGGGGCTGCGGAGACCTCCCCCGCACGTTTTCAGGCGCTCTGATTCAGAATCCATTTTAAGCCCTTCTTCGCGCTTTTGCAACAGCAAATTTGCCGATTCCGCAAGAAAATATAATCCTCCCTGCGTCATTTTCACGGCGGCGGAGCGAAGGGCGGCTTTTTTTGCATAGAGACGTGCCGTTGGGCGCATAATAAGGCCGAACGCGGAAATTTTCCAACTATTTCTTGCAGGAGGAAACCATATGGTCAAGGATTTTATCGACACCAACGACTTTTCGGCGAAGGAGCTGCTGGACATGATCCAGCTGAGCCTGTCCATCAAGGACGCCATCCGGGGCGGCTATTACCCGCCGCTGATGAAAAACAGGAACCTGGGCATGATCTTTCAGCAGTCCTCCACCCGGACCCGGGTGTCCTTTGAGACGGCCATGAGCCAGCTGGGGGGCCACGCCCAGTATCTGGGCCCCGGCATGATCCAGCTGGGCGGACACGAGACCATCGGCGACACCGGACGGGTGCTGAGCTATCTGGTGGACGTGGTCATGGCCCGGGTCATTGAGCACCGCACCATCGTGGACCTGGCGGAGGCGTGCTCCATTCCGGTGCTCAACGGCATGTCCGACTATAACCACCCCACCCAGGAGATCGGCGACCTGTGCACCATGGCGGAGAACCTGCCCCGGGGCAAGAAGCTGTCGGACTGCAAGGTGGTGTTCGTGGGCGACGGCACCCAGGTGTGCGCGTCCCTGGGCTTCATCACCACCCATCTGGGCATGAAATTCGTCCACTACGGCCCCAAGGGCCACCAGCTGACCGACGGCCATCAGGCCATCATGGAGCGCAATTGCCGGGAAAGCGGCGGCAGCTTCCTGGTCACCGACGACCGCAGTGCCGTCCGGGACGCGGACTTCATCTATACCGACGTGTGGTACGGCCTGTATGAAAACGAGATGCCCAAGGAGCAGCGGGTGGAGGTGTTCCACGACTATCAGGTGAACCGGGAGCTGATGAGCCTGGGGGCCATCGGGTGCAAGTTCCTGCACTGCCTGCCTGCCACCCGGGGTGAGGACGTCACCGACGAGGTGGCCGACTCCGCCGCCTCCCTGTGCTGGGAGCAGGCCGGCAACCGCCTGACGGCCATGCGGGGCCTGCTGGTATACTTCACTCAGTGCCGCCAGAGGCACACGGAGCTGGAGATGGCTGCCGCCCGGGAGCAGCTGGAGCGCTTTATGGCGGACCGGGGCCTGAGCTGACATGGAAAACGCAAATTTCGGCTGGCGGACGTGGTGCTGTCCGTCATCTGCGTGGTGTTTGTGGCGGAGGCCGCCGCGCCGGTGGCGTCCATCGGCAACAGCCAGTATTTCTGGTGGCTGTTCATGATCGCGGCGTTTCTGCTGCCCTATGGGCTCATTTCCTCGGAGCTGGGCACCGCCTTTCCCGGGGACGGCGGCCTGTACGACTGGATCCACACGGCGTGGCCCGACTCCCGCTGGGGCGCCCGGGCCTCGTGGTACTACTGGATCAACTTCCCTCTGTGGATGGCATCCCTGGCGGTGATGTGTCCGGAGCTGCTGGGGTATGTGTTCGGCTGGCAGCCGGGGCCGGTGTGGTCCCTGCTGATCCAGCTGGCGTTTATCTGGATCGTCACCGTGGTGGCCTTTTATCCGGTGTGCGACAGCATCATCATCCTGAACCTCAGTGCCGCCATCAAGATTCTGCTGGCGGTGACGGTGGGGGTGCTGGGCATCGTGTATGTGGCGAAAAATGGCTTTGTCAACGACATGACGGCCCGGACCTTCCTGCCGTCCTTCGACCTGGGCAGCCTGTCGTATATCTCCGTCATCATCTTCAACTTTCTGGGCTTTGAGGTGGTGTGCACCTATGCCGGCAGCATGGCGGACCCCCGGCGGCAGATCCCCCAGGCCATCGTTGCCGGCGGCATCGTCATTGCGGCCATTTACCTGTTTTCGGCCTTCGGCATCGGGGCCGCCGTGCCTACCCGGGACATCAGTGTGGACTCCGGCCTCATCGATGCCGTATCCCTGATGACCGGCCGCACCGGCGGCGTGCTGGTGGGCATTGTGGCCCTGCTGTTTCTGATAACGCTGTTCGGCAACATGATCTCCTGGTCCATGGGCGTCAATTCCACCGCCGCCTATGCCGCAGAGCGGGGAGATATGCCCGCCGTGTTCGCCCGGCGGCGGAAGGACAACCAGATGCCCGTGGGCTCGGCGCTGGTCAGCGGGATCGTAGCCTCGGCGGTGTGTCTGTTGGGAGCTGCCATCCAGGCGGTGAGCCCGGATTCCTCCCTGTTCTGGAGCTTCTTCGCCCTGAACCTGGTGATGCTGCTGCTGAGCTATCTGCCGGTGTTTCCGGCGTTTCTGGCCCTGCGGCAAAGGTTCCCGGATGCGGAGCGGCCCTTCCGGGTGCCGGGAGGCAACGGCTTTCTCAAATGCCTGGCCTACGTCCCCATGGCGCTCATCGCCCTGTCCATCGTATTCACCGCCGTCCCCCTGTCCACGGACCGGGAGACGCTGGCCACCATTCTGCCCATTACCGTGGGCTCCATCATCAGTGTGCTGCTGGGCGAGCTGCTCATCGCCGTCCGGCGGCGGCATCACCCTATATCAGGAGGATAACAGCTATGGCAAAACGAATCACAGGAACCACGCCCCGGCAGGACGGGTATCGCATGCCCGGGGAATTTGAGGAGCAGAGCGGCGTATGGATGCTGTGGCCCCAGCGGACCGATAACTGGCGCGGCGGAGCCAAGCCCGCCCAGCAGGCATTCATTGACGTAGCCCGGGCCATCGCCCGGTTTGAGCCGGTGACGGTATGCGTGAATCCCGACCAGTTTCAGAATGCCCGGGCCCGCCTGCCGGAGGACGTGCGGGTGGTGGAGATGACCAGCAACGACGCCTGGGTCCGGGACTGCGGCCCTACCTTTGTGAAAAACGACCAGGGCGGTCTGCGGGCAGTGGACTGGACCTTCAACGCCTGGGGCGGCCTGTACGACGGGCTGTACTTTCCCTGGGATCAGGATGACCTGGTGGCCCGGAAGATCTGCGAGCTGGAGGGGGTGGACAGCTACCGCACCGACGATTTTGTGCTGGAGGGCGGGTCCATCCATGTGGACGGTCAGGGCACTGTGCTGACCACGGAGATGTGCCTGCTGTCCCCGGGACGGAACCCGGAGCTGAGCCGCCGGGATATTGAAGAAAAGCTCTGCGGCTATCTGGGGTGCGAGAAGGTCATCTGGCTGCGGGACGGCATCGACCCCGATGAGACCAACGGCCATATTGACGACGTGGCCTGCTTCGTGGCCCCGGGCGAGGTGGCCTGCATCTGGACCGAGGACCCGGAGAACCCCTTCTATCAGGCGGCCCAGGACGCCTTCCGCACCCTGAGCCAGGCCACCGATGCCAAGGGCCGCCGCCTGACGGTGCACAAGCTGTGCCTGACGAAAAAGCCCTGCTATCTGGAGGGGGCGGAGACCATCGACGCCGTGGAGGGCACCGCCCCCCGGGAAAACGGCGAGGTCAGCATCGCCTCGTATATGAACTTTCTCATCGTCAACGGGGCCGTTATCGCCCCCCAGTACGGCGACGAAAACGACCGGCTGGCCATCCAGCAGCTGCAGCAGATGTTCCCGGACCGCCAGATCGTGGGGGTCCAGACCCGGGAGATCGCCTTCGGCGGCGGCAACATCCACTGCATCACCCAGCAGCAGCCCAAGGCGTAATGCCGCCCAGGCGGCATAAACTTGCTCCCCCATGCGGACGGCAGCGTCCTGCATGGGGGAGTACATTTCTTTTTGCAGCGGGGTTCTATGCGTGGTATTCCGGGCCTCTGCCCTGGTAGATATCCTGCATTTCCCGGTCGATCTCGCTGATGGCGTCGGAGCACAGGCGCAGGCGCGCCGCGTCGTCAGGGGAAAAGTCCCGCTGCGACTTATAGCGCAGCTCATGCTCCAGGCTGGCCCACATGTCCATGGCAATGGTACGCAGCTGGATCTCCACCGGCAGGTGCAGCATTCCCTCAGAGATCACGATGGGCACATCGCAGATCAGGTGCAGGCTTCGGTAGCCGGACTCCTTGGGCTGCCGGATGTAGTCCACCTCCCGGATGATCTTGAAATTCTCATTGCGGGCCAGCAGACTGCGGAGATAGTAGATATCGTCCAGATAGTTGCAGATAACCCGGACGCCGGCTACGTCCTGAATGTGGGCATAGATATTGTCGATGGTGACCTCAAACCCCCGGCGCTTCAGCTTTTCCACGATGCTGTCCACGGTTTTGATGCGGTACTCGATATGGTGGATGGGAGAGTGGTCGTACAGGCTGGCAAATTCCTCGTCCAGGATCTCCAGCTGGGTGACGGCGACCTTCAGAGCGCTGCGATACAGGTGATTCACCCGTACCATGCCCTGGGCCAGCTCCTGCTGCTCCGGCGTGCCCCCCTGGGGAATGTGGATATCCTTCAGCCGGATGGTGCCGCTCTTCTCGATCATCATGAAAAAGATGCGCCTCCTTGTTCTCGTTTGATCCTTTGTTATAATTATAACATAGACCTATGACAGGAGTGTGAATAAAAAGCAAAATCTGCCGTAGAAAAATCCCGTCATTTTTCGTCATTTCGCCAAAGTCTGCCGTTTGCGCCGGGAGCCCTTTTGTGGTATCATAGGAAAAGCGAAAAGAAGGGGGGGGGACGGCGCATGCATATTCGTGAGCATCTGCGCACGGTGGGCCGCCACCGGCGGCTGGTGCGGCATTACTGCCTGCGGCTGGGGCTGGTGTGGCAGGGACTGACCCACGATCTGAGCAAATACAGCCCCACGGAGTTCTGGCGCAGCGCCAAATATTACCAGGGATACCGCAGTCCCAACGACCAGGAGCGCCTGGAAAACGGCGTAAGCCTGTCGTGGCTGCATCATAAGGGCCGCAACCGCCATCACTTTGAGTACTGGATCGACTACTGCCTGCGGCCGGACGGCAGCGTATACATGGGCGGGTGCAAAATGCCCAAGCGCTATGTGGCGGAGATGTTCTGCGACCGCATCGCTGCCTGCCGGGTGTACCAAGGGGAAAAATATACCGACGCATCGCCCTATGACTATTACCAGGGCTCCAAGGGGCACATTCTCATCAACCAGGAGACCAGCGACCTGCTGGACCGGTGGCTGCTGCTGCTGAAGAAGCAGGGCGAGGATGCGGCCTTCCCGCAGATCCGCCGGGAGCTGAAGGACCCGGCGTATTGAACTGCGGAGCAAGTCAAGCCATGGTCCCCGCCTCCTGCACCGGCAACGTTGCTCTGGCCGCAAGTATAGAGACACCGAAAGCCCATATGCTCCCGCCGGCAGAGGGCTGCACCGGCACATAAAAAAACTGCCGTAGAGGGCAATTACCTCTGCGGCAGTTTTTTCAGGTCGAACACATTCTTAAACTAAAAAATCAACCCTCTGTGTTTTGTTGGACAAGAAGCGTATGAATAGTATTTTGCTACGGAGTATGAGCAGAATCTCACCTCCTATGTCACCGTGTCCTACGAGGGACTGACGGACGGCAAGGCCTATCTGAGCGTGGAAGTGCCCGATAGCCACTATGTCCAGCATGCTATGCTTCGCACCATTTTTACGTTCTCCTAATAGGCACAATATGATTTAGTACTTGTTCTTAAATAAGAGGTTGTACCAGAAAATAACAAAGGCAATGAGTAAGAATTGTATCATAGATCGTTATGCTCCTCAGTTAGAATTAACTCGCCACGACCATTC
>ULVI01091918.1_pt1 | contig 24050 bp, 19 predicted proteins | sample 1959331 | NCBI WGS metagenome assembly ULVI01 (sample SAMEA4835782, study PRJEB28245) | human gut metagenome | biome: gut microbiome; material: fecal sample | place: Denmark | collected 2008 | reverse complement strand
TAGCCGATGCCGCGGCCGGACGCCATGGCGACCACTCCTGTGTAAGTGACGGGCTGTGACATGATGGTCAGGGAATGAGGTGGGCGGAATTATACGGAAATGGGAGCCTTGATGTGCGGCAGTGGATCGTATCCGGTAAGTTCGAAGTCCTCGTAATGGAATCCGTCAATGGTCCTGACGTCCGGATTGAGTTTCATTACCGGAAGCGGGCGCGGCGTGCGGGACAATTGCTCCCGCGCCTGGTCCAGATGGTTGAGGTACAGGTGCAGGTCCCCGAAGGTATGAATGAATTCCCTGGCCTCATAGCCGCACACCTGCGCCGTCATGAGCAGCAGCAGGGCATAGGAGGCAATGTTGAACGGCACCCCCAGGAAGAGATCCGCGCTGCGCTGGTAGAGCTGCAGGGAAAGGCCGTGCCTTTCCTCTCCCGGCTGGGCGGGAATCACGCAAAACTGAAAGAGGGAATGGCACGGCGGGAGGGCCATGTCATCCACCAGGGCCACGTTCCAGGCGCTGACGATGTGGCGGCGCGACCACGGGTTGTTTTTCAGGCCGTCTATCAGCCTGGCAATCTGGTCGATGGGACGTCCGTCCTCGCCGGGCCAGCAGCGCCACTGCGCGCCGTACACGGGGCCAAGCTCGCCGTTTTCATCGGCCCATTCGTCCCAGATGCTGACGCCGTTGTCTTTCAAAAATTTGATGTTGGTCTCCCCTTTCAGGAACCAGAGCAGTTCGTAAATGATGGAGCGCAGGTGGAGCTTCTTGGTGGTCAGGCACGGGAAACCGTCGCGCAGGTCATACCTGCTCTGCCTGCCGAACACGCCGATGGTGCCCGTCCCGGTCCGGTCCTCCCGCCCCACCCCATGGGTTAAAACGTCGTCCAAAAGTTCCAAATACTGCTTCATTTCCGTAATTTGCGCTTTTCTCAGCCCTTGGCCCGTGATAATACGAGCATGCGTCACTTTAGTACCATCTCCAGCACCAAAAGCCAGCCTTTTCACTATTCCCCGCCCCTGTATTTTTTCCGTTACGCGTTCCATGATTTCCATGCTCATACCTGACGAGCCATATTTGGGATTCGCCGCCCTGTGCCACATAGCCGGGGCATTCTGCCTGATTCCGGCCCTGCTCCATACGCGCACGCCCCAGGGCACCATCGCGTGGCTGATTTCCCTGCTGGCCTTCCCTTACATCGCCGTGCCCTTTTACCTGATTCTGGGGCGGCGCACCTTCAGCGGCTACGTGGAGACGCGACGCAGGCAAACGGATTCCGAGTCCCCGTGGGGGGAGCTGACGGACAAGATCACGAACTGCATGAAGCCGTACGCCATCCGCTCCGCGGACACGGCGGGGGAGATCATGCAGACGCTGGGGGACATCGTGCGGCTGCCCGTGTGCAGGGGCAATTCCTGCCAGCTCCTGATCGACGCGGACAACGCCTTTCCCCGCATTTACGACGCCATCAAGAAGGCGGAGCGTTACATCCTGATCGAGTTTTTCATCATCAAGAACGATTCCGTGGGCCGGAACCTGAAAAACCTGCTGATTGAGCGGGCGCGGGAGGGCATCCACATTTATATGCTGTATGATGAAATAGGCTCCCACAAACTGCCGCCCGGCTATATTTCCGCCCTGCGAAAGGAGGGAGTGAAGATTGAGCCGTTCAACGGAAAGCGCCACTTCCTGAGCAACGTCCTGCGCCTGAATTTCCGTAACCACCGGAAGCTGGTGGTCGTGGACGGCTCCACCGCCTTCATCGGGGGCATGAACATTGGCCGGGAGTATCTGGGAAAGGGGGCGCTGGGGTATTGGAGAGACACGTTCATCCAGCTTCACGGCCCCTCTGTCCAGCAGACCCAGATCAGCTTCCTGGAAGACTGGAACTGGGCCACCATGTCGAAATCCACCCCGTCCACCTTCCCCCGCCTGTGCTGGGATATCACACCCCAGCCGGAGGATAAAACCGTGCTGGTGCTGCCCTCCGGCCCGGCGGACGTGATTCCCGCGTGGAAGACCACCATCATCGCCCTGGCGAACCGGGCCACGCACCGCCTGTGGATTTCCACGCCCTATTTCGTGCCGGACGAAGGCGTGATGTCCGCCCTCCAGGCGGCCGCCCTGCGGAATGTGGACGTGCGCATCCTGCGCCCGGAACGGGCGGACCACATTCTGGTGAAGCTTTCCTCCTTCACCTTCCTGCGGGACCTGGATACCTACGGCATCCAGCTTTGGGCTTACAAAAAGGGCTTCCTGCACCAGAAGGTGATCCTGATGGACGACGATATCGCCACCGTGGGAACGGCCAACCTGGACAACCGCTCCCTGGCCCTGAACTTCGAGCTCACCGCCATTGTCCGCGATCCCGGCGTGTGTGCGGAGGTACAGGCCATGCTGGAAAAAGACTTTTACTCGTCCGTCCGGGAATCCCTGGAGGACTACAACAAAAAATCGCTGGGATTCAAAATGCTATGCAACCTTGCCAGGTTGATGGCTCCCGTACAATAACTGAATTTTATTGGAATCATTCTAAATTTTACTCTTGTAAGCTTGACCTCCTCAAACTCGTGTGAGACAATTCTTTTCAAGAAGCCACCCCCTTCAATTTTTAACGATCGTTAAATAAATATGAATCCTGTTACATTCAACTGTACCGTTCTGCGCGACGGCCACCAGTCCCTGGCAGCCACCCGCATGAAGACGGCAGACATGCTGCCCATCGCCCCCATCCTTGATTCCATGGGCTTCAGCGCCCTGGAGACCTGGGGCGGAGCCACCATCGACGCCGGCCTTCGCTTCCTGAAGGAATGGCCGTTCGACCGTCTGGACGCCCTGAAGAAGGCCGCCCCCAAAACGCCCCACATGATGCTTCTGCGCGGCCAGAACATTGTGGGCTACACCAATTACGCGGATGACGTGGTGGAAGCCTTCGTGGCCATGAGCGCCAAGCACGGCATGAATATTTTCCGCATTTTCGACTGCGTGAACGACCCGCGCAACATGGAAACCTCCATCCGCGCCGCCAAGAAGGCCGGAGCCCAGGCCCACGGCACCATCTGCTACACGACTTCCCCCGTGCATACCACGCAAAGCTTTGTGGACATGGGCCGCGAACTGGCGGACATGGGCGCGGACGCCATCGTCATCAAGGACATGGCCGGCCTCATCCCTCCCTACGTGACGCATGAACTGGTCAGCGCTCTGAAGAAGGACCTGAATATTCCCGTCTGGATTCACACGCACGATACCGCCGGACTCGGCGCCTCCACCTATCTCAGCGCGATCGACGCCGGGGTGGACGCCTGCGACGTATCCATCTCCCCCTTCGCCAACGGCACGGGACAGCCGGACTGCCTGCGCATGCTCGCCCTGCTCAACGGCAATTCCCGCAAGCCGGATTACGATACGGACAAGCTCATTGAGGTGTCTGAAATGCTCAAGCCCATTTACGACGAACTGGGCAAATTCACCTCCCACCGCAACGAGGTGGTGGATTCCGACACGCTGCGCTACCAGGTTCCCGGCGGCATGCTTTCCAACTTCCGCACCCAGCTCAAGGAACAGGGCATGGAAGACAAGTTTGAAGAAGTGTTTGCGGAAATCCCCGTGGTCCGCAAGGCCCTGGGCTGGATTCCGCTGGTGACGCCCACCTCCCAGATCGTGGGCGTGCAGTCCATGCTGAACGTCAAGTTCGGCCGCTGGAAGAACATCACGCCCCAGGCGGCGGACATCGCCCTGGGTTATTATGGCCGCACCCCCGCCCCCGTGGATCCGGAAGTGCAGAAACTCTGCGCGGAAAAGATGGGCAAGGAACCGATCACCTGCCGCCCGGCGGACCTGATCAAGCCCGACATGGAAAACCTGCGCAGGAAGCTTGCGGAAAAGGGCCTGCCCACGGACGACGAGCATTGCGTGATTTACGCCATGTTCCCCCAGCAGGTGGAAGACTTCTACAAGAAGCCCGAACCGCAGCCGGAGGCCCCCGCCCAGGTGAACGCCGCCCCCGCTGCTGCCGCACCGTCCATGACGGTCATTGACAACGGCATCACCGCCCAGGTGAGCGGCCCCTCCGGCTCCCGCGACCTGACCATCGTCATCAACGGCCAGGCCCACTCCGTGAAAGTGGAGCGCGTCGGTTAAGGACGGACGAATACTTTATTAATCCATTCACAGGCTGTTCCGGAAATCCGGAACAGCCTGTTTTTTAAACTTCTTTTCCGGCAAAATCTCCCCGCGCTCCGGAGGAAACATCCAGGAATGCGGCCCCCTCGATCACCGGGGAATTCCGGTTATAAAAAACACGGCAGAAATGCCCATTCCCGTGAATGGCTATTCCAACAAGGGGGAAAGAGAAACTCCCGGCTTTTCCGGTTAAAAACCTCCCCAGTCCAAGAGGATTTTTTTCTCCGAGCAATACTTTCAACATGCCGGGAGGGATTTTTTCCTCCCTCACATGTTCTTTGAAGGTAAAAGACCGGGAATCAGCACCATTCCCGGCGGCGGCCCGCCTCCGGAGAAGCTCCGTCGTGCTTCACATGGCATGTACTCCAGCGTCCCTGCCCGCAAGGAGCGGAGTAAAATGACGACGGCGTGCGGGATTTTCTTCCCGCACGCCGCCACCAGGCCGGACCTTCCCACGAGCAAGCCGCACCCGTGGGAAGGTCCGGAGAAAAATGTCCGGAAGCTCAGCTTTCCCTGGACTCCACCATGTTGATTTTGGGAACGATCAGGCTGAAGATGATGAAGGCGGCCAGATAGGCGCATCCGCAGACGACGAAGATGATGTCATAGCCGTGGGAAGGATTGCCCAGCGCTACGAAGTGGGACAGCGTAAAGCCCACGGCTGTCTGGAACAGCACGCTGCCGATCTGCCCGGCCATGCCGGAAAGGCCGGTGATGGACGCCACGTCCGACTTGGGGAACATGTCGGACCCCAGGGTATACACGCTGGCGGACCACGCCCGGGGGGCGCCTCCCGCCAGTCCGAGCACGGCTACGATGGTCCACATATCGAAGTACTGGACAAAGATGACCGGAAGCACGCAGCAGGCAAAGATGAGCATGGAGATTTTCCTGACCTTGTTCAGGCTCCATCCGAGCCCCGCCAGGTACTTGGTCAGGGAGCCGCCGATGATGCTGAGGACGGTCACCAGCGCGTAAATGACGATCAGCGGCAGGGCGGATTCCTTGATGTTGTAGCCGAAGTGCTTGTTGAAGAAGTCGGGCAGCCAGAAGAGGAAGAACCACCAGATGGGGTCCGTCAGGAAGCGGACGATGATGAGGCTCCATGCCTGCCTGTAGGTGAGAAGTTTTCTCCAGGGGATGGATTCCCTGGCCTCTTCCTTTTCCGCCCGCGCCAGTGCGGAGGATTCCTCCGCCAGTTTCACGCGCGGTTCCTTCGGCATCCGGAGCCAGAAGGCCACCCAGATGAAGCCCAGCACGCCGGCCGCGATGAACGCGGACTGCCAGCCCCAAGCGGCGGCGATGAACGGGATGGTGGCCGGAGCCACCAGGGCGCCCACGTTCGCGCCGGAGTTGAACAGGGTGGTGGCGAATACGCGCTCCCCGGAGGTAAACCAGTTGGTCACCGTCTTGATGCTGGCGGGGAAGTTGCCGCCTTCACCCAGCCCCAGAATGATGCGGCTGAGGCCCATGGATTTGACGCCCACGGCAAAGGCATGGGAGATGGCCCCCACACTCCACCAGATGATGGAGATGGCAAAGCCCATGCGGGCTCCGTACTTGTCGATAATCCAGCCGAACATGGTCAGGCCGATGGCGTAGGAGGCCTGGAAAATGGACATGATCATGCCGTATTGGGCGTCTGTCCATCCCAGCTCGACGTCCAGGATGGGCTTCAGGATGGAGAGTATCTGGCGGTCCAGGTAATTGATCGTCGTAGCTGCAAAGAGCATGAAAAGGATCATCCACCGGAAGGAGTCCTGCCTGGGTTGTTCTTGAATCATAAGCGGGGGTTTGTTTGGATTAAGGCTGTTTTCGCCTACAGGGCCCGGAGGGCTTCCCGGGTTCTGCGGCCTATTTCCTCCCATTCGGAGGACTGGATCAGGGACGGCTCGCAAATCCAGGAACCGCCGCAGGCGGCCACTTCCGGAATTTCAAGCCAGGAGCCGATGTTGCCGGCATGAATGCCGCCCGTGGGCATGATGCGCACGCCCGTGTGCCGGAAGGCTCCCAGCAGGGATTTGAGCATCTTGACGCCTCCCGCAGCTTCCGCCGGGAAGAATTTCTGGAACAGGCACCCCAGGGATAGGGCCTGGCTCATTTCCGAAGCCGTAGAGACACCCGGAACGAAGGGAAAGCCCAGAGCGGAGGCGGCTTTCACCACCAGGGGATCAAAACCGGGAGCCACGCCGAAGGAGGCCCCGGCATGGCGCGCCTGCTCCACCTGTTCCGGCGTCAGAAGCGTGCCCGCCCCCACCAGCATGTCCGGCACCTCGCGGGAGATGCGGGCGATGGCTTCCGCGGCGGCAGCCGTACGGAACGTGATTTCCATGCAGCCGCATCCGTTGTCCATCAGGGCCCTGGCGAGGGGAACGGCTTTTTCCGCATCGTTGATGACAACGACGGGAACGAGCCTGATGGCGGACAGTTTTTCCAATAATGTGTTCATGGTCTAAAAGTTGAAGTATTGTTTGGCGTTGTTGTAGGAGATGTCAGCCGCCATGGAGCCGACCATGTCCATGTCGTCCGGGACCAGGCCCTGGGCCATGTCCCTGCCCAGCATGCGGCACAAAATGCGGCGGAAGTATTCATGCCGCGTGTAGCTGAGCAGGCTGCGGCTGTCCGTCAGCATTCCCACGAAGCGGGAGAGCATGCCGAGCTGGCTGAGGGTCTCCAGATGGCGGGTCATGCCGTCCATCTGGTCCAGGAACCACCAGGCGGCGCCGTACTGCATTTTGCCGGCCGTGACTCCGTCCTGAAAACTGCCGCAGAGCACGGCCATGGCGGCATTGTCCCGCGGATTCAGGTTGTACAGGATGGTGCTCGGCAGCGTTCCCTTCTGCGCGGAGCGGTCCAGCAGACGGCCCAGAGGAGCAATGTACGTGAAGTCCGCAATGGCGTCAAAGCCCGTGTCCGGCCCCAGATCCCGCAGGGCCGCCCCGTTGGGGTTGCGCAAGGCGCCCACATGGAGCTGGCGGACCCAGCCCGCGGCCGCGTCAAGTCCGGCAAGAAAATCCATCAGGTAGTTGGAAAACCTGACGGCATCCCGTCCCGCCACTTCCCCGCCCTGCCGGGCGGCGGCAAAGAGTGCGGCGGCCTCCTCTTCGGACAGGCTTTCATCGTCGAACGCTTCCAGGGAGTGATCCGACAGCTTGCAGCCGTTCCGCGCAAACCAGGCGTGCCGGGAGGCAAGGGCTTTTTGGAATGCGGCCAGATCACGGATTTCCATGCCGGAAGCCCGTTCTAGACGGTCCACCCATTCCATCCATGCCCTGCCCTGATGGATGGCGCGCGCCTTGTCCGGCCTAAAGGTGGGGAGCAGCTTCACGGAATCTCCGGAAGCGGCGTGCCGCCGGTGGGCGGCCAGGTCGTCGCAGGGATCGTCCGTCGTACAGACGGCTTCCACGTTCATCTTTTTCAGAATGTCCAGGGCTCCCATGGAGCCGGACTGGAGCATGGCGGAGGTCTTTTCCCAGATATCTCCGGCGGTATCCGGACCGAAGAGGGTTCCGGTGATTCCGAAGGGCCTCCGGAGTTCCAGATGCGTCCAGTGGTACAGGGGGTTGCGAAGCAGCCGGGGCACGGTGGCGGCCCAAGCGTCGTATTTTTCCCGGTCCGGAGCGTCTCCGGAGCACAGGCGCTCCAGAATGCCGTTGGTCCTCATGGCGCGCCACTTGTAATGGTCACCGTCCAGCCAGAGCTGGGCGATGTTGGAGAACTGGCGGTTGTCCGCGATGGCGGCGGCGTCCAGGTGGGAATGGTAGTCAATGATCGGCTGGTGTTCGGCGTAGTCATGGAAGAGCATCTTCGCCTGGGGAGTGTCCAGCAGAAAGTCGTCGTCGATAAACATGGGAGGGAGGAGTTTGATGGTTACACTCCGGAATAGGCCAGGAAACCGCCGTCCACGGGGATGATGGTCCCCGTCACGAAGGAGGCGGAAGGAGACACCAGGAATTGCAGGGCTCCGCAGAGGTCGCCGGGCTCGCCGAAGCGGTGCATGGGCGTCTTGGCAAGCACCTTGCGCCCGCGCGGCGTAGGCGTTTCCCCGTCCTTTTCCATCATCAGGAAGCGGTTCTGATCCGTAATGAAGAAGCCGGGAGCGATGGCGTTGACGCGCACACCCAGAGGAGCCAGGTGTGTGGCCAGCCATTTGGTGAAGTTGTCCACGGCGGCTTTTGCTGCCCCGTAGGCCCCGACTTTGGTCAGGGGCAGGAATGCGGCCATGGAGGAGATGTTGACAATGCAGCCGCTGGAAGCGGCCAGCAGTTTTCCGAAGACCTGAGAGGGAAGAATGGTGCCGATCATGTTGAGGCGGTTGACGTACTCAAAACCCTGCATGTCCATGCCGAAGAAGCCCTGCTCCACCGGGGTGTCCGGCATGCACTGCTCCGCGGGGGTGGTCCCGCGCGGATCGTTGCCTCCGGCCCCGTTCACCAGGATGTCCAGCCGTCCCCAGGTGTTTTCCAGCAGGGTGGCGGCTTCCTCCAACTGCGCCTTGTCCAGCACGTCCGCCGCGATGACGAGGGTCCGGGTGAGCCCTTCCTCAGCCAGCTTCCGCTGAAGTTCTTCCAGCTTGGAACGGGTGCGGCCCAGCAGGGCCACCCTGGCCCCGGCCTTCAGCAGGTCGCGGGCCATGACGGAGCAGAGAACCCCGGCGGCCCCAGTGACCAGGGCGTTTTTCCCGACCAGCGGGCGGAAGGATTGCAGGCCCATGGCCAATCCGCGGAGTTCCGCCAGGCCGATGACGCGGCCGCCGTAGGAATACCCGGCGTAACATTTCTTTTCCAGGTCGATGTCCATCAGCTTGCCGTGATCCGGGCGCACGGGAATGCGCCAGTTTTCCAGGCCTTCCGCCTTCCGGCGGTTTTCCTCGTTGATGAGGCACTGCATGGCGTAGGCCATGTCCGTGTGCCCGCAGAGGTGGGAGTCGGATTCCCGGAAGCTTTCATGGTCCGCATCAAACACCGTGTTGCGGAAGTGGGCGAAGTAAACGCGGTCCGCAAATTCCTCCATCAGCAGGTGCGGGGAGTTGGAATACAGGCCGCCCAGGGAACCGGTGCAGAGCGTGAACCCGGAGTTCATGGCGGGCACTTCCCGGATCATCCGGCGCATGTCCTCCTCATCACTCATGATGCGGGGCAGCCCGAAGATGGGCCGGGGCGGATCGTCCGGATGGATGGCCATGCGGATGCCCGTTTCCTCGCAGACGGGCATGATCTCGTTGAGAAAGTCGTACAGGTTTTGCCGCAGGCGGGCGTCGTCGATTCCCTCATAGCGTTTGAGCATGTCCTTGAACTGCTCCGGCGTCAGGTCGTCCACCGTGCCGGGAAGCCCCAGCAGGATGGAATCCGCCAGCGCACGGCGGCCCTCCCCGTCCAGGGACTGGAAGAGGCTGCGCGCCCGGTCCAGGGTCTCCGGGGAATAGTCCCCTTCCGCCCCGGGGCGCTCCAAAATGAACAGGTCGAAGGCAGCCACACGGGCGGAATCATATTTCAGCACGCTGCTGCCGTCTTCCATCGGAAAAGCCAGATCGGAGCGCGTCCAGTCCAGAACGGGCATGAAGTTGTAGCAGACCACCTTCACCCCGGCTCCGGCGAGGTTGCGGAGGCTCTGCTTGTACACTTCCAGGTAATGCTTCCAGTTTCCGGAACGCGTCTTGATATCCTCATGGACGGCGATGCTTTCCGCCACCACCCAGTTCATGCCCTGCTCCTCGATCATCCGGCCCCGTTCCGCCACGTCTTCTTCCGTCCAGAGGTCTCCGCACTTCACTTCATGCAGGGCCGTCACGATTCCGGAAGCGCCCGCCTGGCGGATGTCCCTCAGCGTAATCGGGTCCCCCGGACCGTACCATCTCCAGCTTTCAATCATAACAGGATAAGATAAAGGTTAGCGGTCCACGCGGGCGGTGCCGCCCTTCATGACTTTTTCCACTTCCGCCAGGGAGGCCGTGGAGGTATCCCCCGGAGTGGTCATGGCCAGCGCGCCGTGGGCGCATCCGCAGTTCACGGCGTACTGGGGGCCCTTCCCGCTCATCAGCCCGTAAATCAGGCCGGAGGCGAAGGAATCTCCGCCGCCCACGCGGTCCAGAATTTCCAGATTCGGGAAGGAAATGGAATCATAAAACTCCCCGTCGCAGTACAGCATGGCCGCCCAGTCGTTGAAGGTGGCCGTGCGGGCCACGCGCAATGTCGTGGCGGCGGCCTTGAAGCCGAATTCCGCCACTGCGCGGCGGATCATCTGCCGGTAGGAACCCTGGTCGATATGGGAGAAGTCCTCCGTGGCCCCTTCGATGGAAAGGCCCAGGGACGCCTGGAAGTCCTCCTCATTGCCGATCATGACGTCCACAAAGGGAGCGATGGCTCGGTTTACCTCCTGGGCGCGCTTCTGACCGCCGATGCTCTTCCACAGGGAGGGGCGGTAGTTCAGGTCATAGGAAACGACCGTGCCGTGCTTGCGGGCGGCCTGGACGGCTTCCAGCACCACGTCGCTCGTCGTTTCGGAAAGTCCCGCATAAATGCCGCCGGTATGGAACCAGCGGACGCCGTCCCTGCCGAACAGGGCGTCCCAGTCCACGTCGCCGGGCTTCATCTGGCAGGCGGCGCTCAGTCCGCGGTCGGAACAGCCCACGGCGGCGCGCACGCCATAGCCGCGTTCCGTGAAATTCAGGCCCACGCGGCAGTCGCGGCCGATGCCGTCAAAGGGGGCCCATTTCACGTAATCCAGGTCCAGTCCGCCCTGAAGCATGCAGTCCTCCAGAAGCCGCCCTACGGGATTGTCGCAGATGGCGGTGACGATGGCGCCCCTCATCCTGAAACAGCGCCTCAGCCCGCGGGCCACGTTGTATTCCCCGCCGCCTTCGCAGACACGGAAGGAACGCGTGGTATGAATGCGGCCTTCGCCGGGGTCCAGCCTCAGCATCACTTCGCCAAGGGATGCAATATCCCAGCGGCACTCCTGCTCAGATTTAATAGATAATGACATGTGAAAATCTTAATCGTACAGGGCTTCCAAATTACAGCGAATCATGAGCCTTCACAAGATAAAAGGAGAAAAAAGGCCAGATATTCATAATTCTTTCTCATTCAATATCTTTTAAAAACAATAACATCATCTTTACATCATGGAAGGGGATAGAGCTTGTATTACTCCAGTTCAGAAAAAGACCCCTTGAAACGGAAAGTTTCCCGCCGCCCGCCATCCCCAAGTCAGGCATAAGCCATGCGCCGCCCCCGCACCTGCCCTCCGCAACATTGACACTCATTGTTTTCCGGCTATAAATCAGGCATGCACGGAGGATGCCCCGACCATATCCCCACTGCGGAAGAACTCCTGGTGCGCAAGCTCAAGCCCGGGGAACGGATTCTATGGAAAAGCCGTCCCGCAGAACGGTACTGGACTTTTCCCGTCGCCAGGCGAATGTTCTTCGGCACCATTCTTCTGGTCTATCCCTGGTGCTTTATTCTGGCAGTCTGGAGAGACGCGGGCCATTTTTGGGAAGGGGAGCTTCCCGGTTCCCTGCTTTATTTTTCCCTCGCAGGGGTTATCGCCGGCGGCATTCCGGCCATGCTGGCCCTGGCCGGCGGCGTGAGGCTGCTTTCCGCTCCCTGGCGGGAACGGACAAGCCGGCGCAACAGCCTTTATGCGCTGACGGACCGCCGCCTGATTGCCATTACCGGAGAAGCAGCCCTGTTTTTCAAAGGATGCAGCATTTATACCCGTTCCTTCCACAAACTCAGAAACGTGCGGCTGCATCCGGCCAGGAACGGCGCCGGAGACATTATTCTGGAATATGGCGGGAAGAAAAAAGTTATACTCAGGGAAGCGGCTCGCCCGCAGGAAGCCGTGGATATCCTGAAACGGCTCGGACAGAAACAATCCTCTGCGGAACAGGAAAAATAAACATCCCTGGACGCCCGCGCCGGGGGGAGGATTACTCCCCGCCCCGCCGCATCAGGACAAATTCGCGCCGCGTGGTGCGCACCACGCGCCACAGCAGCAGTACGGCCGCCACGGTAAGGCCGACGATGAACCCTATCCAGACGCCCCGCGCGCCCATGGCCGGGACAATCCAGTCGGTCCGGGCAAGAATGTAGCACACGGGGAATCCCACCATCCAGTACGACACGAAGGTGATGATGGAAATGGAAGCGGTATCCCGGAATCCCCTCAGCACCCCGACGGAAAGCACCTGGAGGCAGTCCGGGAGCTGGTAGGCGGCCGCCAGGATCAGCAGGACGGAGGCCGTGCTGACAATCAGTTCCGAATCGTTATACAAGTGCACGATCTGTTCGCGGAAAAGGATGATGCCGCCTATCGTGCACAGGCAGATGCTGAGTACCAGCACATAGGCGGAGAGAATGGCGGACCTGGTCCCGGCCACATTCTTTTTGCCGTGATGGTAGGCCACGCGGATGGAAGCCGCCAGACCCACAGACAGGGGCAGCATAAAAACCAGGCCGCCCACGTTCCCGGCTATCTGGTGGCTGGCTACCTGTGTCTTGCCCAGGGGAGCCAGCACCAGCGCGGCGGCGCAGAAAAGCATCACCTCGCACAGCTGGGAAATGCCGATCGGCACGCCCAGCCGCACCAGATGCGTAATGACGGAAGGCGTGGGACGCCGCCAGGAAACGATGTGCCTGCGGTACGGGCGGTGCTTGGGGTTGAAATACACCAGCAGGAACATCAGCAGGAATTCAATGTAGAAGATAACGGCGGTGGCCGCGCCGCAGCCCGCGCCACCCATGCGGGGGAATCCGTACATGCCGAAGACGAACATGTAGTTCAGCGGAATGTTGAGCAGCAGGCCGCATATCCCCACGTACATGGCGGGCCGGGTCATGTTGGAGCCTTCGTTCAGGCTCTTGAGGGCCACGAATCCCAGGTTGGCGGGCAGTCCCCACATGATGGCGAACATGTAGGCGGAGGCCATCTCACACATGGCGGCGTCATCCGATATCCAGCCGAACACGTTCCTCAGGGCATAAATGACCGGCATGGAAACCAGGCTGAGCATCAGCGCCAGCCACAGGCCGTGGTTGGTCATGTAGCCCACGCGGCTTTCATGGCTCTTGCCGCGCATGTTGGCGATCACGGGGCCGATGATCATCAGCACGCCGCAGGCGAAGAGGGTCACGGGCAAATATACGGAAGACCCGAGCGCCACGGCGGCCATGTCCGTCACGCCTGCGCGCCCGGCGACAATGGCGTCCACCGCCCCCATGCCCACAATGGAGAGGTTCACCACCAGCACCGGAAAGGCCAGGGGGATCAACTTCTTCATCTCCTTCAAATTCCACGTCTTATTCATTGCTTTCTTTCCTTCCATGCATTCCTCCTTCAAGGAGCCGGAACATGCCGGCAAACAAGCCGGACCGGAGCGGCAGGCTCCAACCCGGCTTTACGGTCAAAGGGCGTCAACCGGACCGGGGCCTCCTGCCCCGTCCGGGCATTCAGCAGTCAAGCACCACGCGGGCGCATTGTTCAGCCACCTGGCGGAACGCGGCGGAAACCGGGTTCTGCCCAGGGTCTTCCAGGGCTACGGGGCGGCCTTCGTCCCCGCCGGAGCGGGTGGCGATGTCCAGCGGAATCTTGCCCAGCAGCGGCACGCCCAGTTTGGCCGCTTCCCGCTCGCCGCCGCCTTCGCCGAAGATGTGGTAAATCTTGCCGTCAGACGGGCACTGGAAATAACTCATGTTTTCAATCACGCCCAGAATGGGGGTCTTCACCCGTTCAAAAAGGCCGATCGCCTTGCGGGCATCAATCAACGCCACCTCCTGCGGAGTGGTCACCACCACCACGCCGTCCAGCTCCGCCGTCTGGACAATCGTGAGCTGAATGTCTCCCGTGCCGGGCGGCAGGTCCAGAATCAGGAAATCCACGTCCCCCCACGCCACGTTGCGCAGGAACTGCTGGACGTAGCGCGTCGCCAGGGGGCCGCGCACCGCAACGGGGTCCGATTCATTGATCAGCAGCCCCATGGAAAGAAGCTTCACGCCATGGGCCGTTACCGGAAGAAACTCGTCATTCTCATTGGCTCCGGGCCGTTCCTTGGTGCCGAACATCAGGGACATGGAGGGGCCGTAAATATCCAGGTCCACCAGGCCCACGGAATAACCCAGCTTGCTCAGCGCCACCGCCAGGTTCGCGGAAACGGTGGATTTGCCCACGCCGCCCTTGCCGGAAGCGACGGCGATCACGTGTTTGGCGCCGGGAACGGAGGATTTCCAGGTAGAGGGGTCGTCATTGATTCCCTTCTTGGCTTCCGGAGCCTTGTGTTCGATATTCACGTCGCAATGCTTCACGCCGGGCAAATGCTTCATCACGCCGTGGACGCCTTCAAAAATGTAACGGGGAATATCCGCATTCTTGCTCTCAATCACCAAATCAATCGTGACGTTGTTTTCAGCGTCAATATCAATCTTCTTCACTAATCCGAAGGATACGATGTCGCGGCTGAATCCGGGAAATTTAACCGTGGTCAGCGCGGCCCGTATCAGCTCCGGAGTCAATTCCTGTTGTGTCGTCATCTGTCTGAAATATGGAGGGTTGCCATCAACATTCCGCCCCCGCGCGTCCGGAACGCGGAAGGATCCGGAGTGCAGAAAAAAGGGGACGGAAAAACCGGGAAACAAAAGTACTCCCTTTTCTACTTTTGACAACGCCTAATTCAGACAGAACGACATTTTGCCTGCCGGATTCCCAGTCATCCGGATACCGCAAAAAAGCGGGGCAGCCACAACCCCGCCATCATTAAAAAAGAAAGAACAGGGGGATTTATTCCCCCTGCTGCTTCAGCGTTTCCCGGATATCCTGGAGAGCGGAGATGAAATCGTCCAGGATTTCCGCGGGCACCATGATCCGGTCCCGGTTGGAACTCACCTTTTCCGTAATACGCACCACTTTACCGCGCGCATTCTGTTTGAGATCAAGAAAGAACGTCTTGCGTTCCGCAATAATCTTTTCTGTGCAAATAATATCGTCCTCCACGGCTGTAATCTTCCTCCGGTTGAATGAGGATTTCAGGATAAAACTTCCCTGCCGTCGGGTCAATGTTTTATTTGCCATGGAATTCCCGGATTCCCTTTTACACCGCATTTTTATTTTTCTCTTCCATTCCCAATGTTTCCTTATTGCTCCTCTCTTTCAGAGCTTCAAAACCCGACAGGGAAGTGATTGAAAAAAGAGCCAAGAAATCTTTTCTTTTTAGAAGTAACGTAATAGGCGTGTTTACTTGGGTAGTTTTTGTCTTCAGGGTGGTGGCAACTATTAAACAATTCTCAATTTAATACCATGAACAACTCTTTTAATATCAATGCCATGAATACCGCCTACCCCTTCATTCCCATGTACCCCAACGGACAGCCTCAGGGAGACTTTTACGTCAACGGCCTCACCGCTCCCGTTCTTATTCCCAAACGCCAGGCTTCCGACACCACACGACACGAATGGTTCGGGTACTTTTAAGTCACCACCCCTAACACCTGCTTTCTCTCCCTCCATGCCCATTCCTCCCTCTCCCTTTCCATCCCTGCCAAGGAGTTAACACTGGCCACGGAGCCCGGCTCTTTCACTCCCCTCTACCGCCAGATCCATTTTGACCAAGGATACTACTGGTGCCGTATCGTCCACGAGTACCAGCCTTCCCAGGACGCCCAGCAGGAGTTCTGCATTGCCTTGGTAAGCGACAAGGAAGGTGAGCCCGATCTGGACTACTACCTGCTGGCAGACACCCCTCCGGCCGACAAGGAGGGAGAAGCCGTGCTGACCCTGGTCAACCTCTACCAGGAGGTGGAAGAAGGCAACTCGTCGAGCAGCTCGGCAGGGGGGGAAAATTCCTTTGAGTTTGATCCCAAGTCCAGCAGCAGTTCCAGCTCATCCTCGTCCAGCAGTTCTTCTTCCAGCAGCTCTTCGTCTTCTTCCAGCTCCCAGCCGAGTTCTTCGGCGCCAGAGCCTCCGGATTCTTCCAGCAGCGCTCCCCCTTCCTCGTCCAGCTCATCTTCTTCCAGCAGTTTTAGCTCATCGTCTTCCTCCAGCAGCTGGTCGTCTTCCAGTTTCCACAGCAGTTCTTTGGTTCCCGAGCCTCCGGATTCTTCCAGCAGCAGCTCCTCTTCGTCCAGTTCTTCGAGCTCTTCAAGTTCCAGCTCCAGCAGCAGTTCCAGCTCCTTGTCTTCCTCCTCCAGCGAACCGGAGGAAGGAGGCTGTCCCTGTTCCTGTGATTGCGATGAAGAAGTTGATCAGTCCGACTGCAGCAAGAACACCTCCCATTCCTTTGGCGGCAACCCGGATGGGGCCGACGACTGCGAAGGCATCCTTGAAGTAGGCGAGGGCGATTCCGGAGGTGGAAATGGAGGTGGAGCTCATGGAGAGGGTGGAAACACTCTTTCTACTCCCGGCTCTCTTCCAGAACCTTCCTCCCCATGTCCCATCACCCTGCGCTACAAGCATCCCCTCGAATGGAGCGCCTCCTTCAATCCCCAATCCGGGCAAATCTCCGTTAAACGCCCCACGGGTAGTTCCATCTCCTTCCAGGGCTCTGACGGTCATGCCGGCGCCTCCGTCTCCGGAAGTTCGCGCAAGTGAACTACAAGGTTCAGAAGTTGAATGCCGACAAGTCTCCCTGCACCGGCGGCTCTCCCGCCTATCTGGACATGGTCCAGAGCAATGGGCGCACCCTGCGCTTCTCGGCCTCCACCGGAAAGGTCGTCTCTATAATCTCCGCCTCCGGCGTGGAAACCACAGCAGAAAACTATTCCCGGCAGATGAAGGTGAACCGTCATCCCTCCACAGGAGCCATCCAAAGCATCTGGTCCAAGTCCCAGGGGCTGCTCCAGGCGGTTGGGGAAGGCAACAGGCTCACTCTGGAATGGTACGCTCCCGGCCAGGTGAGCAGGAATGGCCGCAGCTTTGCCGGCACGGGAACTCCTTACAAGACGGTCAGCTATGAACGGAGCTCCGACCAGGGCGTGCAGGTGCTGGACATCGCCGAACAGAGGGAAGGAATGCCTGTCTTTAGGACGCAACGCAGGACGGAAGGCAACAAGGTGACGACCATTCAGGGAGAAGGGGAGGAGCGCACCGTGCGTACGGTGGAGAAAAACGTGCTGCCCGAGGGCAAATGGGAGATGATTAAGAGCATTCAAGGCATCAACGAGGAAATGCCTTTTTCCTGCATGCGCACGGTTAAGAAGTACACCGACGGGGGCTGGCTGACCGTCAGCAGCACCCGGGGGTACAACACGCCTCTGGCCCAGACTACGCTTTACACCTACAACGACCAGTTCCGGGTGTCCTGGAGATCAAGCCCGATGGAGGGTACACACGCTACGAGTACGACGAGCAGGGACGGGTGGTGCTGCAAGCCTCTCCCTGGGCGGGTGGAGGTGAAAAGGGGACGCGCACCACTTACGCCGACCTGCGCTTTAACGACTTTAGACCCGCCACGCAAACCGAAGTGGTCATTGCCGAAGATGGAGCTGAAACGGAACTCAGCAAACGGACTTATACCTATGAAAAGACCACCCAACACGGGGCCCTCCACAAGGTGACCGAAACCGTGCAAGCCAATGGAAGCATTGTTCCCGGACAAAGTACCAGAAGCGTGCAGTATATTGCTGAAAACGGAACCACCACCAGAAAGGAACAGTACGTTCACACCGGAGAAGACTGGTCGCTGATTGCCTCGGAGGACTACGAGTATGATGACGAGCAGAGGCTGCTTAAAACGACCAAGGGCAACGGTAGAACCAGCACGACCGAGTGGATGTGTTGTGGCCCGTTGAGGGAAACTGATGAAGACGGCATCACTACCAGCTACGGCTACAACTCGGCCAAGCAGCTGGTGGAGACTATTCGTGCGGCCACTGAAACCACCCCTGAAACAATTATCTCCTACACGAAGGATGCGGCGGGTAGGACGGTTGCCGTGCGCCGTGACGTGGGGCTCATGACCACGGTGGAACGTACGCAGTATGACGATTTGGGACGGGTCGTTTCCTCCACCGATATCCTCGGGCGCATCACCCGAACCGAGTACAGCGAGGACGGACTCACCACGACCGTCACCACTCCGGCAGGAGCCACGCTGGTGACACATACCTATTATGACGGCACTACCATCTTACAAAGCGGAACTGGCCAGCGCGAGATGGAGACAAGGCTGGAACTGACTCCGGAAGGCATCCTGACCACTAGCTTGTCCAAGGGAGTGGTGCTGTCGCGGACCTTGGAAAACGGCTTTGGACAGACCGTCAGAGAAGAAACTCCCAATACCCAGGGAAGGTTCATTGTCACTAGAAACACTTACAACGGTAAAAGGCAATTGGTTCGTTCTCAGACAGAAAACCTTGCTCCTACCCTCACGGACTACAACGAACTGGGGCAGGCGGTGAAGCAAACTGTCCTGCTGGATGAACTTCGTCCCAATGACACCGCCAGAAACAGGATATCGGAAACCTCCTCCTGCTACCGGCTCCGGGAAGACGGCGTCTACCAGGTGCAGACTTCCACCACCTACAATGCCGACGGACTCCCTCTCACTCAGACTATGGAGAGCATGGTTTCCCAGCTTGATCCCCTTCTGGAAAGCAAGACCATTTTCACGGACGTCTACGGACAGCAGAGCATCCAGTGGACGGAGTATACTGCTTCTGCCACACGGACCCAGTTCAGTCGCATTCCCACTTCCAACATGCTAGCCGAGTCCCTAGTAATTGACAGGTTTACCGTCAGCCAGACCGATCACTCTGGAATCCGTTTCTTACAGACTCGCTCCTATGCCTCCGCAGGCGTGATTCTGCACCAGACCGATGCCAGGGGCAATGTGACCACCACCGAAACGGATACTGCCGGACGACCAGTCAAAACCACGGATGCGGCCGGCAACGTCACCACCACCAGCTACCTGCCCTGCTCTGACCATCCTGCCTGCATCACCGATGCCTTGGGAGGAACGGTTTGCTATTCCTATGACATCCGCGGCAGAAAGACAGCCGAGTTCGGCACGGCCATCCAGCCGGCCTGCTTCGCCTACGATGAAGCTGACCGTATGGTCTCCTTGACCACTTTCCGGGCAGATGAAGGTGACATTACCACTGACCCTTCCGGCCGCACCGACGGGGACACCACCACCTGGATCTATGACCAGGCTACAGGGTTGGAGTTGAACAAGACCTATGCCGACGGGTCCTGTGTTACTAAAACCTACGACCATCTCAACCGTCTCCATACCCTGACTAAAGCCAGAGGGATTGTCACCACCTATGCCTACGCGCCACTGACCGGAGAACTCGTCTCTGTCTCCCACAGTGATAAAACCATCCCTTGGCTTTATTCCTATAATCATCTGGGCCATATGACCTCTGTCCGGGACGCTTCAGGAATCAGGGATTTTTCCTATGACGCCTACGGCCATATGATCCAGGAGACCTCCTTTGGCTTGGTGGAGAGCTCTCTCCAGGAACAGTACGATGCCTTGGGACGTTCCTCTGGCTACCGCCTGATGCTTGGAACCCGCACCGTGCAGCACTCCCATCTTGACTATGACCAGCAGGGTGGCATTGTTGGGATGAATCTGGAAGGACTGGAGTCTCCCTTTACCTGGCAGTACGATCCAGCCAGCGGCTTCCTTAACCTTCTCACCTACCCCAACGGCATGGTCTGCAGCAATACCTACCATCCCAAACTGAATCTTGTAACCGCTATTAGTTACAAGAAAGGGATAAATGGCGAATTGGCGGCCTGCCATGATTACGACTATGACGCGCTGATGCGTTCTACTCAACGCCGGGACTCCTGGGATGCCGCCACTGCTGCCACGGTAAGAGATTTTACCTACAATGGGTGCAGCGAGCTGGTGGAAGACCGCATCAGCCGGGGAGAAAGCTTTATTTACTCCTACGACAACATCGGTAACCGTAAATCCGCCCGGGAACTGGAAGAAGAACTATCCTACGATGCCAACTGTCTTAACCAGTACACCCAAGTGGCCAGGGAGAGTGAACCGTTTGCTCCTTGCTTCGATACCGACGGCAACCAGACCAGCATCAAGACCTCAACGGGCATTTGGGAAGTCTCCTACGACGCCAACGACCGCCCCGTCGCCTTCACCAGCCAGGATGGGCGAATCATCGTCACCTGCGGCTACGACTACCAGGGACGGCGCTTTGAAAAGAAGGTTACCGTCCATGGAGCAGTATCCAGCCACTCCTGGTTCCTCTACCGGGACTATTTACAGGTGGCCCAACTGGATGTGATGCAGCCGAAACCCGTCTTAGTAAAGACTTATCTGTGGGACCCGACGGAACCAACAACCACGCGCATATTGATGATGACATGCTGGCAGGAGAATGAAATGAAAATAAAAGAGCATCTCTACTTCATGCACGATGCCTTGAAGAACGTCACTTCCATATTCGACGGCCAGCAAACCAAAAGGACTCGCTACGAGTATGATCCCTTTGGTAGCCTGCTGGTCACCGAAGGAGATGCAGCCCATGAAAACAAGTTCAGATTTTCCTGTGAGTTCTCGGACGATGACTTAGGGCTCGTCTACTACAACTACCGCCATCTCAATCCTCAAGACGGCAGGTGGATCAATCGTGATCCTATCTCCGAACAAGGTGGATGGAATTTATACGGTTTTGTCAAAAATTGTTCAGTTTCCTCAACAGATAAAAGAGGCTTGAAAAAAGCTGAACCCTTGCAAGACTACTGGGATAGATGGGAAAAATCTAAAGTAGGACAATTATCAAAACAACAGTTGAACTGGGCTAGGAAAATGTTAGCAAACGGCTGTATTGGCATTACAATCATTGCATTAGGGAGATTACCTAAGTATGAAAACTGCTTCAAAACATTCACTCTAGCTCAAAAAGAATATGATAAAATGAAAAAGGATAAAAGTTGTGGGAAGAATTGCCCTATAATATATAGTGTACACTTTGGTGAAAAAAAACCAGGAGATATAGCTGAATTTGATAAAAATGATAAATTAATCAAAAAAAATTACATTTAATGATATACGCTTAAATCCAAGAAATCCTAGTTTTGTTAACTTTGATTTTGGTCTATGCAATGGAAATCAGATTGAACATGCAGATATGTACGATAACCCCGATCTTGATGGTGATAGAATAGGAGACTATTTTCCACATAAGCCAATAAGAAATGCAACACACTTCACGAGCTCTTTTAGCGAATGGAGTGCTGGAGCCCCTGCTTATTATCAGTATATGGATTTCAATGCTGAAATATGGTGTGTAGAATGTGCAGATGGAAAATACGGAGCGTAAACACGATGAAAGCGAATGAAATAATAAAAAAAATAGCGTTAATTAATTTGTTTTTTGTTTTTATTTCAAATACGAATGCAAAAAATAACGATTTTATAATAAAAGGAATAACATGTAGGGACTCAAATGGATCCTGTTATCTTTTAAATGAAAAAAAGATATATTTTGTCGACGAGGAATGGCCGCAAGAATCATTGTGGAAAATGGTTCATATAAAAGCTGATACAAATCAAGAAAATATTAAATCTTTAAAGATATTAACCCAAGTTGATTTGAAAGAGGCTATCGTTTACAAAAATATGCTTTTTTCTGGAATAATATTATACAATGAGAATCTCAAAGGAGGCAATCCGTCATTGGAAATATCCTTTGGACCAAGAAAAAAAATTAAAATTTTTATCAATATACCTTATCCTGAAATACTTAAATACAAGAATAAATTACTCCATTTGAAGGCAACAGTTACTGTTTTACCTGCTCAAAAGAAAATCGATTCAGGTTTACTAATTCAGCAACCAAACAATTTACACAATAAGCCTTTTGTAGGATTATCGAATTGCGTTATATATCAGAAAGATTAGTATGCCTGTATCCTGACAAGATATCATTGTATCTAGTTTATACTCCATTGATCTTTCATTTCTTCTTTTCACAAAGAAATAGATGATAATAATCTTCATCCATACAACAAAATTTAGGGTGTATGTATGAAGAACGAAATTGGCAGAAACAGAGAAATGAAAGAGCGGGTACAGGACGAAAAAAAGGAAGAAATCATAAGCCTATTGGAAAAATAAAAATTCGTACTTTTAATTAGTTTATATGTCTTTAAAACCTTGAAAACGGTGTTAAACAGAATTCTTGTAAAACAAGACTTCAAATGACCGGAATGATTTCAATAAAGATTGATGAAATCCAGGAAGGGAAAAAGAAAGAAAAAATGAAAAGGATATTTGCCAGCTATTTCGTTATGTTCCTTTGTTTCCTTCTTTTGGGGTTAGTAGCAGTACAACCGAGCCATTCCGGCGCCGATTTGTTCCCTATGCCGATTCCGAATAATAAGACGGTCCTGGTAGAGAACAACCGCGAGGCGGTCAGTCACATTTACAACTATCGGCAACTATCGGCAACTAGTGGAATGGTGTGAAATGGAGCGGAGCTTTGACTTGGCCTCCCAGCTTTGGGAATTGAGTTTTGTACGCAGCTGCGGCGAGGAATTTGTAGAGGCCTACAACCGCAATACAATGCCTCCCCATCTATTATGGATGATGTTAAACCAGCCTCTTTGCCGTGATTATTTATGGATGGTCACGAGAAATCAACAGCCGGTCGTACAGCGGGAATGGAAGTATTTGTCCGTGTTTCCGGAATGGCCCGGTTCCCGCGGATGGCTTCCGGTGCTGATCATTCCATTCAATCAGGAACTCATCCTCCGCCATGGCCGGCAACAACCTGTAAGCTTGGGAAGCCGCCCGTATTTATGCGTGGTTGTCCAGGGGGTCGCCTTGTTGGGCGAATATACCAGAAGGGGGCAACATGGAACAAACAAACGGTACGGCATTTTTTCAACCGTTAACTGGACATTGATGTACGACGTTGAAAACCATCGTTATGCCAATGAATTCCCAAGTACTGTTCAAGTATTTCATTTTAAACCTAAAAGCCGTCCTCTAACCACGAAACGGACGTCCCATCTGTTTCATTACCATTGTCCCGCCATCCCTCCCTTTGACCTTCCGGAGAACATGCCTACGCCGGATGAAGTAAAATTTAAATGAATTTTATCAGGGGCATCCCTTCCTCTTCTGTCGGGATGCCAGCTTGCACTTCAGCCAACACAAACCAGCTTCCAGCTCCCCAGAGGAAGCGCCGTTCATCAGCATTCCGCGCGCCATCTGGCCTGTTCCGTCTTGTAGAGCTTGTAGGTAACGGCATCCGCCAGGGCTTCCAGGCTGGCCTCAATGATGTTGTAGGAAACGCCAACCGTGGTCCAGGTGGCTACGCCGTCCGACGATTCAATGAGGACGCGGACATTGGAACCGGTGCCGTTTTCCTCCGCAGCGTCAGGAATGTTTGTCCGCGTGGGGGAAAGGACGCGCACCTTGTAATCAATCAGGTGCATCTGCTCCAGTTCCGGATACCAGCGCGTGAGGGCGCGCCGCAGGGCGCGGTCCAGCGCATGCACGGGACCGAAGCCGCCCGCGGCGGTATGTTCTACGTTGCCGTGCACGTCTATTTTAAGGGAGGCTTCCACCATCATGTCCGGGTCCATTTCATGGCGGGAGGTGAGAACGACGGTGCGCAGGATGTTGAAGTAGGGTTTCAGCGCCTTGTCCGGCATATGGCGCAGGAAAAGCAGTTCCGCACTGGCCGGGGCGGCCACGTAGTCGTACCCCAGGGCGGCGTTTTTCTTCACGGCGGCGGAAAGGACATCCAGCACCGGGTCCCCCTTTTCCAGCTCAAAGCCCAGCGTGCGGGAAAGGGAAAGAATGTTGCTTTTGCCCCCCTGCTCCGTCATCAGCACGCGCTGCGCGTTCCCTACCAGGGAAGGGTCCATGTGCTCGTAAAGAGCGGAGTCTT
>ULVI01002937.1_pt1 | contig 26509 bp, 20 predicted proteins | sample 1959331 | NCBI WGS metagenome assembly ULVI01 (sample SAMEA4835782, study PRJEB28245) | human gut metagenome | biome: gut microbiome; material: fecal sample | place: Denmark | collected 2008 | reverse complement strand
CTGCCACTCTCACATAAACAGTATCTTGTCTGTTAACATCTTCTCCTGTCGCTCGCAGGTCAAGCATATGCTTGTACGAAGTACTTTGCTGACTCCAGGCAAGCCTGTTACAGCGGCGGGACCGTGTGGATTTTCACCAATTAGCGCTTCATACGAAATATTGATTTGTTGCTTTTAATTATACTAAGTCCGATTAAGAATGTCAAGACTTTAGCGAAAAAGTTCTCGAAAAAAATATTGTAAGAACTTATATCACTAAAGAGGCGCTTATTTATTGACAACAAAAGAAATAGAATCTCTTACTCTTTTCGGGGCAAATCTTCGCAGCCTTTGATCCGGTTAACATCATATTTTCCCTTGCAGTAATGTCCTTTTGCAACATCCGCAAGGCATTATATAACAAAAAGGCTGTCACTGATGAAACTTCATCAATGACAGCCTTTAGCTTGCCGGTCAAAAATCACCACAGGGTGCTTTCTTGCCGGACTTTATTTGTTTTGATTGCGATGCCTCATTGAAGCACGATCAATATCAAAGGCATTAATCAGCTCGGTAACAGCCTGACTTGGGGATACCACGCCATTAACAGCTGCTTCCATTACTGCCGGTAAGCGTCCTTTAATCATCGGGTCTTCAAAGAACAGGTTATGTAAATGCTCGTCAATCATGCTGTTAACCCAAGAAATAGTCTGCGATTTACGACGTTTGTCGAAGGAACCGCATTCCTTGGTAACCTTTTCGAACTTGCGCATTACTGCCCAAAGCTCAAGCAGGCCTTCCTTGGTCAAAGCAGAGCATCTGTAGGCATGAGTTTTCCAGCCTTCGGTAGCAGGACGGATGAATTCAATCATACGCTCATACTCACCCTGGGTAACGATAGCTTTAGGCAGATTGTCACCATCGGCTTTGTTGACAACGATAGCGTCGGCAACCTCCATGATGCCTTTCTTGATGCCTTGCAGATCATCACCGGCACCGGTCAGTACTACCAGCATAAAGAAGTCAACCATCGAACGGACAGTGATTTCGGACTGGCCTACACCTACGGTTTCTACTAAGATAACGTCACAGCCTGCAGCCTCGCAAAGCAGCATGGTTTCACGGCTTTTACGGGCAACGCCGCCCAAGGTACCCTTTGCAGGGGACGGACGGATGAAACAATTTGGTTCACGCGAAAGCATCTGCATACGCGTTTTATCACCCAAAATAGAGCCACCGGTAATAGAGCTGGTAGGATCGACAGCAAGAACTGCGACCTTGTAGCCCTGATGACACAGCATCTGGCCAAAAGACTCGATAAAGGTACTTTTGCCGGCACCCGGTACACCGGAAATGCCGATGCGCAAAGCTTTGCCTGTACGCGGCAGGAGAGCCTGCAGGACACGCTGTGCTTTATCAAAATCCCTCGGTGCATTGCTTTCTATAAGAGTAATAGCTTGAGATAAGGTTTTACGATCGCCTTCACTGACTCCTTTTATTAACTCTTCCGGACTAGGTTTTTTCCTCAAGGGGAATTTCCTAATATTATCCACAGGGTTATACTTCTCCTCGCTGACAGCGTTTACGGCACTGTCAATCCCGCCCATTACAGAGCAGGCAAAGTTAGGATCTTTTTTCAGGGGTACCCAACTCGGCCTAATATCTTTTTCACCAGTTTCAGGCATTTATATCACCTCAGTCTTCAGCGTGTTCAGCTTTTGCACGGTCAACCAACATTTGCAGTAATTGGATGCAGCACTTAGGAATGTTGGTACCAGGTCCAAAGATGCCTGCTGCACCATGTTCATACAGGTAGTCGTAATCCTGTGCAGGAATTACGCCGCCGATACATACCATGATATCTTCACGGCCACGTTTCTTCAGTTCTTCAACGATTGCCGGCAACAAGGTTTTATGACCTGCAGCCAGGGAAGAGAAGCCAACCATATCAACGTCGTTATCTACAGCGTCTTGTGCAGATTCTTCCGGAGTCTGGAACAGAGGACCAACGTCGACGGTCCAGCCCATATCAGCGAAGGAGGTTGCCAGAACTTTTTGTCCGCGGTCATGACCGTCTTGGCCCATTTTAGCCAGGAAGATACGAGGACGACGGCCTTCAAGTTTTTCAAACTCATCAGCCAGTTTGGTAGCTTTTTCCATGTCATCGTTGCCGCTGAATTCACTGGAGTATACGCCGGATACAGTGTGGATTACAGCATTGAAACGACCGGATACTTTTTCAACTGCGTCAGAAATTTCACCGAGGGAAGCACGGTCGCGAGCAGCTTGTACAGCCATTTCCAGCAGGTTGCCGTTGTCACGGGTTTCTGCTGCGCGGGTAATAGCTTCCAGATCGCGTGCAACAGCGTCGTTGTCGCGTTCTGCTCTCAGTTTTTCCAGACGTTTAATCTGAGCGTTACGTACAGCGGTGTTATCGATGGACAGTACGTTCAGCGGATCTTCCTTAGCCAGACGATATTTGTTCAGGCCAACGATGGTTTCTTTACCGCTATCGATGTTAGCTTGACGACGAGCTGCGCACTCTTCGATACGCATCTTCGGCAGGCCGGTTGCAATAGCTTTTGCCATACCACCGAGTGCTTCAACTTCCTGGATATGAGCCCAAGCACGGCGAATGATTTCGTTGGTGAGGTATTCAACATAGTAGGAACCGCCCCACGGATCGATAATCTTGCAGACTTTGGTTTCATCCTGGATGTACAGCTGGGTGTTACGAGCAAGACGAGCGGAGAAGTCGGTCGGCAGTGCGATAGCTTCGTCCAGTGCGTTTGTATGCAGGGATTGGGTATGACCCAGAGCAGCAGACATAGCTTCCATACAAGTACGGGAGATGTTGTTGAACGGATCCTGTTCGGTCAGAGACCAGCCGGAAGTCTGGCTGTGAGTACGCAGTGCCATGGATTTCGGGTTCTTAGCGCCGAAGCTCTTAAGAATCTTAGCCCACAGAACACGAGCAGCACGCATTTTAGCAACTTCCATGAAGTAGTTTTTGCCCATATCCCAGAAGAAGGACAGACGTTTTGCGAATGCGTCTACAGGCAGGCCTGCAGCTTCACCGGTACGGATATATTCCATACCATCGGCCAGAGTGTAGCCTAATTCAAGGTCGCAGGTTGCGCCGCACTCTTGAATATGGTAACCGGAAATGGAAATACTGTTGAATTTAGGCATATATTTGGTGGTATATTCGAAAATATCACCGATGATACGCATGGACATAGCAGGCGGATAAATGTAGGTGTTACGTACCATGAACTCTTTCAGAATATCGTTCTGAATGGTACCGGCCATGATAGATTTATCAACGCCTTGTTCTTCACCGGATACGATGAAGAATGCCAGTACAGGCAGTACTGCGCCGTTCATGGTCATGGATACGGACATCTGGTCCAGAGGAATACCGGAGAACAGGATGTTCATATCGAGCATGGAGCAAACAGATACGCCTGCTTTACCAACGTCACCAACTACACGCGGGTTATCAGCGTCATAGCCGCGGTGAGTCGGCAAGTCGAACGCGATGGACAGACCTTTTTGGCCTGCAGCCAGGTTACGACGATAGAATGCGTTGGATTCTTCCGCAGTGGAGAAACCTGCATATTGACGTACAGTCCACGGACGGAATACATACATTGTTGAGTAAGGACCACGCAGGAACGGAGGAATACCGCTCATGAAGTCCAAATGGTTACATTTATCATAGATATCCTTGGTGTACAGCGGAGCTTTAGGAATACGTTCCAAGGTAGTATCATAAAGGGCATCATAATTTTCGCCCATTTTTTCTTCCAGATTTTTCTTCCATTCGTCATAAGAACAAGAAGGATGATCAGGAAGGGCTACTTTAGTGAAATCCGGATTAATGCTCATTATTCAATCATCCCTTTCTTCTTTTGCAGCATCTTCAGAGTTTGGAAGCAGTTAGCTTTTACGCTGATGAAATCGTCAACGCCAGCATCTTTGTAAACTTGTTCCAGGTCTTTCGGAGCAGCGCCGGCCAGGAACAGAGTAGCGGACGGTTTCATAGCTGCTTTAATCATCGGAGCCAGTTTCGGAACGATTTCCGGATAGGTAGCATCGGTGGAGCAGATAACTGCAACATCGTAGTCGCCTTCTTTGAAAGCTTTGAGGCATTTTTCGTATTGATCGCCATCTTCGCCGTCTTGGAAACCATCGTTCAGATGAACGTTGAATTCACCAACCTGCAGGAAAGAGGTGGAGAAGTCGGCACGAGCTTTATGTTGAGGAATCGGTCCCATGTTGCACAGGAATACTTCAACATTTTTGCCGGTTTTCTTAACATAGTCTTCAGTTTCGAAACGCAGTGCTTCATAGCGCTCGGTCCAGTGATGAGCAGCGATTGCTTCAACGGTTTCCGGAGCTTCAGCCTTGCAGGATGCAGCAGCAACCTGGCCGATAGTAGCACCGTTGCTGAATGCTTCGATTGCGCCTTCAACAGTTTCAACAGCAGCCAGCTTGCCGGCCAGATAGTTGGTGTCGATGTCAGCAACGTAAGCAGCAACAGCAGCTTCGCGTTCTTTCTTCAGTTTCGGAGTGTCCTCTTCGCGGCGCTCCAGCGGTTCTTCGGTCATGTTCGGGTACATGTTTACGCCAACAGCACGGTCGCTGCGCATTTCCAGAGCTTTGAAGCGCTTAGCCAGAACGTCAGCAACTTGTGCTTGCGGATAGCCGGCTTCCAGAGCTTTAATGATGCCGCCCATTTCCTCAACCTTTTGGAATTCAGCCCAGATTTTTTCGGTAATCTGTTTAGTCAGGGTTTCAACGCCCCAGGAACCGCCAGCAGCATCGATCGGGCTCAGCATACCAAATTCTTCTTGCAGCATTACATGCAGGTTACGAGCGATACGACGGGAGAATACGTCGCCTTTACGGATCAGCTCGTCAAACGGCGGGTTGTCATAAGTGCAAACGCCGCCTACAACGCTGGAGAAGGTTTGGGTGCAGTTACGCAGCATGTTAACATACGGGTCAACAACGGTTTTAGTGAAGCGAGCGCAACGGCCATGAACCTTGATAGCACGGTCTGCTTCTTCAGCACCGAATGCTTCCATAATAGCTGCCCAGATCATACGCAGGGAACGCAGTTTTGCGATTTCCATGAAGAAGTTAGCACCTTGGTTGAAGCAGAAGTACAGGGAGTTAGCAATATCGTGCAGCTCAACGCCACGTTTTTGCATTTGACGTACATATTCAACTGCAGTAGCGAAGGTGTAAGCAACCTCTTGTACTGCTTCAGCACCGCCATCGGTGTAAGCATCACTGTTGATGAAAACAGTGCGCAGCTCCGGAGTATTAGCTTTAGCAAATTTAATGGTTTCAGCCATTTCATCATACAAAGCATCCAGAGAGGTTTCGGTTTTACCGGTTTTTACCAACTCGCCGATCGGGTCGCCGCCGATAACACCGCGCAGGGTTTTAACATCATGACCGGCACCCTTCAGAGCAGCAACAGTCAGAGCCAGCAGGTTTTTAGCGCCGGCACCGGTGTACATCATAATAGGATATTTGTCAAGTTTCAGACCATTCAGCAGAACGCTCATATCTTCAACAGTAGTAACGTTCACGCCAATATCGCCGGGTTTTTCTGCATCTTTAACGTCTACGCCGTTTTTGGTTGCAGTATCCAGTTTGATATTGTAAACAGTGGAGCCCTTGGAAATTTCTTCCTTCAGCAGCTCGTTGTTTTCAGCCGGCAGGGTTTCATCGCAAGCTTGTGCAATGCCCCAGGGCTCGTGTACATAACCGTTAACAGTTGCGCCGCGCAGGAAATCGCCCATACCGGGATAATCGTTGGTCGGCAGAATTGCATCAGTGCCTTTACGAGTATAAATCGGGTCAAAGGTAATGCCCTCGTAGTTTTTGGTATACATGATCTTGTCAAAGGGTTTGCCCTTCAACAGTACATTACATGCCTCCACCCATTCATCCCAGGTGGGTTCGGTAAATTCATCAAAAGTTACCTCCGGGAATTCGGTTACTTTCTCTGACTTACGCAACATGGCTTCCAGTTCTTTGTCTGTCAACGGTCTTTCGCCATCAACGACTGCTGCAGTTTTTTGTTGTTCATCAGCCATTCAAATAATCCTCCTTTAATAATTTAATCATTACTGTGAAAAAGCTCACAGCACCAAGCTGAAACGCATATCACCTCCAGCCAATCTCGTCTGCTGATGCAGCTGCTATCCGACCGCTCTCACCCGGTCATCAGGGGACATGTGCCGCATCCTTGCTTGGATAGATTTTAAGAAGCAAACAGCATTTATATACACGGTCACGGTTGTCCAGGCCGTATATAACAAAATAACAGGCAGTTTAATCTGCCAGGAACTCCTGCAGACGTCCGTAATTAATCTGGACTCTGCGCAGCTCGTTTTCTTCAGGCATAGTATCATTAAGAATCATGTTGCCTAAAGCAGCACCCGGCTCTGCGCCACGGTTCTGCATAAAACGGGCATAGTATTCAATCTGCGGAACATCTTCAGCCGCCTTATAAATAACAGCAGCCTGTTCCAAAGGATCTTCAGCAATAATATAGGGATTTACCCCTTCATTAAAGTATTTTTTCAAAAGCTCGCAGATATCTGTCTTTTTGGGGTTATATTGCACACGTACGCACTTTACTTCCAGCTCACCGCTGGCTTTAGCACGACCGGCAACAACTTCTTCAACGCCTTTCATACCTTCAAAGGCTGCAAGCAGTTCAGCAATTTTGCCTGCCAAATATAATTCTTTCATATCAATAACCTCCCTTTAAACAGCAAAAAATAAAGCCACCACATCTGTGATGGCTGGATTGTCAGCACGACAGCGCACCCCTACGCTGTCGTACTTGAGAGGAGAAAGGAAATGTTCTCAGCTAAAAGAAAAATTTGAGAATGGGATTTGAAAAACACGATATGTCCAGTATCGCGGACAAGTATGACAGATAGCATCGATGGCCCGGCCACTCTCCAAAAGGTCACAGCCATCACGTGACCTTCAATGGCATAAGAAACAGAAAACCGTTTCTCAAAAAGAATCCTTCACCCATTATGGGCGGGACTTTTGAAAAACGGCGAAATATCAAAAGCTACTAGGCGCACAAGCCTATACTACAGCTCTACGACATCTCTCCCCGTCTCTCGCAGGTCAAACGACGATGCATCTTACAGGCAGTTCTTCTGGCTTCGCTTCTTCACGTGTTTCACCTTCCCAGAGGACCCCTCCAGTGGTATAAACAAAACACGCTCCACGTCACAGCGGCGGGACCGTGCCGGAATTTCACCGGCTTCTCTATTGAGCTTTCGCACCTGTAATATCAATATCAACTTGTTGTCTTAATTATAGCAGTTACTATTTACCTTGTCAACCTTTTTCGCGGATTTTTATTTTTGTATTTGTATTCCATGTATGTAACAGTCTTATGTATATTTGTGTCCATTTCTGATTAACTGTTCTTTGTGTTTAATTTACATATAATACAATAAAAAATCTATTATATCAGAAGCAACCGGCTTTAAGGCAATAAAAAACGCCTACAGCTCAGCTGCAAGCGTCTTTACGATTTAGCAATCTTCATTTTTATACCACCTGTTAATGGATATAGTAGAAATTCATTTCATATAAAGCTTTGACAAATTTTTCCAGCATTATTCTCACCTCCTGAAATCAGTGAATCATATACCATTTAAAGTTGCACAGAGTTTCAACAAATTTTTCAAAAGTCATTTTTATATCATCCCTTCTGCTTTATTTTAAGGTCTTGCCTTAACATGCATTAAGTATAACACCTTATGACGTTTTTGTCCACTATGGACTTTTGGTGTCCCGATAGATGTTTATAATGCTTCAAATCCTTGCACCATGCGATTTTACAAGGATTTTACATGCAAAAAAAACAAAGAGGACTGCAAGAAAAATTTTTCTTAAATCATGAAAAATTTTTCTGCAATCCTCTAAAATTATGCCTGCTTAGCCTTAAACCACCATGCCAGCAGCGGCGGGATAAAGATATTTATCACCAGCACTCGCACCAGCTGATAGGTCAGGATAATCGAAACATTCTCACCCATACTCATACCGGCTAAAGACATTTCGGCTATGCCTCCCGGCGCCATCGCCAGGAACGCCGTTACCAGCGAAAAACCGTAGCGTGCGGAAAGCACATTAGCCATACCAATGCTCACAACAATGAGTATCGCCGTACCGATAAGAATATAGGGCACCATTTTTTCTGTTTTTACGATGCGGTCCGCATCAAGCTGCATACCCATAAACAGACCGATGCTGGCCTGCGCCGCCGCCATGAGCCAAAAAGGCACAGGCTGCACACCGCCGTCAAAGACGGAAAATGCAGCCGTCGCCAAAATTGGTCCAAGCAGTTTCGGCGTCGGCATATGTATTTTGGTTGCTATAAAGCTGCCCAATATAGACAAGGGCACTACAACAAGCCAATGCACTCCGCCATGATTGGGCAATGCTACGCTGCTGCCCGTCACATGCGCGTTCAGCAGCCAGATTACAAGAAACGGCACAGTAATAACTACGCCCAGCAGACGCAGCACTTGCATTACCATGACAACGTTGGGGTTGACCTCCTTGTCGTCCTCGCAAAGCAGCATCGTCAGCGTCATGCCTCCGGGAAGCATACCCATAATGCAGCTTTTGAGGTTTTCCCGCGCCAGCTTTGCCGTAACAAAGGCCAAGGCAATACTGGCAGCCAAAATAACTATCGTTGCCTCCGCTACACCAACCAGCTCAGCCAAAAAGTTATTCCAAGTATCCGAGGTAAAGGTAGAACCGATACCGTAGCCCGCAACCATCAATGCATATTCGCGCCATTGCTTAGGCCAGCTCACATCGCTGCGATGTGTCAGAGTTTTACAAAGCAAAGCAGTCAGCAGACCGCCCAGCAAAAACGGTATCGGCAGATGTATGCGTACCAGCAGGCTTCCCAGGCAAAGCGCCATGATAAAAAGCAATAAGCGGTTTAAAAACATAGCTTTTACTCCTGCTCTACACCGTTAGCGGATAAAGCATTCATGATGCGCTCAATCAGCTCTCCGCGCATTGTATGCTGTGAGGAGGAATAAGTGATAATCTCATGCTCCTTCAGGCCCATTTCGCGCTTAAAGAGTGCCTTTTGAGACATGGCCGCATTTTTAGAAAGCTTATCGGATTTTGTCAGTACAACCTGTACCTTCAGGCCGCAGCTGCGCAGCCAGTTAAAGCATTCCATATCGCTGTCCATAGGCTTATGGCGGATATCAATCAGCTGGCAGACTACACCGAGGTTTTCGCTGCCGGATAAATATTTGCTGATAAAGCCGGACCATTGGTCCTTATTATTATGGTTTGTTTTAGCAAAGCCATAACCGGGTAAATCTACCAGATAAAAGGAGGCTCTTTCATCCTCACCCTCAACTACGCGCTTAGCCTCCAGCTCATAAAAGTTGATGGTCTGCGTTTTGCCTGGAGTAGAGCTTACGCGTGCCAGGCCGTTGCGGCGGCAGAGTGAATTGATAAGCGACGATTTGCCGACATTACTGCGGCCGATAAAGGCAGCCTCAATAAGAGCAGGCTGCGGATATTGGTCTGCACGTACTGCAGAGGCCACATATTTAGCACGGATAATATCCCAATTATCTTTACTCATTTTTATCCTCCAATGCCAGCTTCAAAACATCATCAAGATGCTCAACAGGTATAAACTGCATTTCCTTACGAATATTTTCCGGCAGCTCGTCCAGATCCTGCATATTGCGCTTCGGCAGCAGTACTGTCTTTACGCCATAGCGATAAGCCGCCAGCATTTTTTCCTTGATGCCGCCAACAGGCCATACCTTGCCGGACAGGGAAATTTCGCCGGTCATCGCCAGCTTGCCTTTAACCTTTTTACCTGTCAGCGCCGATACCATGGCAGTAACCATTGTTACGCCGGCAGACGGACCGTCCTTCGGCACAGCGCCCTCCGGCAGGTGGATATGGATATCCATCGTTTCACCAAAGTTGGCTGCAATCCCCAGCGCTTCCGCACGGCTGCGGATATAGGTATAACCGGCCTGAGCCGACTCCTTCATTACATCTCCCAGCTGACCTGTAAGCGTTAGGTTGCCCTTGCCCTTAAACGCCAGCACCTCTACCTTCAGCAGCTCGCCGCCGACGCTGGTCCACGCCAGACCATTAGCAACGCCAACACTGGATTTCAGACTGATATCATCATCAAGGTAAATAACCGGTCCCAAATATTTTTCCAGATTTTTTTCTGTTACCTGAGCGCCCTTACTCTTGCCCTTGACGATTTTGAACGCAACCTTACGGCAGATGCCTGCCAGCTTACGTTCCAGATTACGCACGCCTGCTTCCCTGGTGTAATCGTGAATTACACGTCGGATGGCCTTCTCGCTGACGCTCACCTTATATTTTTCCAAGCCGTTCAGCTTCAGCTCCTTCGGCAGCAGGTGCAGCTGAGCTATCTTAACCTTTTCTTCGTCAGTATAGCTGCTCAGCTGGATAATCTCCAGACGGTCCAGCAAAGCCGGCGGAATAGTATCTACGGCATTTGCTGTTACAATCCAGAATACATGTGACAAATCAAACGGGAATTCAATAAAGTGGTCACTGAAGCTGTTGTTCTGCTCCGGATCAAGCACCTCTAAGAGAGCAGAAGCCGGATCGCCACGAAAATCAGAAGCCATTTTATCAATCTCGTCCAGCAGGAATACCGGGTTCATGCAGACGCAAGTCTGCATACCGTGAATAATACGTCCCGGCATAGAACCGATATAGGTACGGCGATGACCGCGGATTTCAGCTTCATCACGCACACCACCCAAAGAAATACGGGTAAATTTACGCTTAATAGCCTTGGCAATACTGCTTGCCAAGCTTGTTTTGCCTACGCCCGGAGGTCCTACCAGACACAGAATAGGTCCGCGTGTGCTCTTGGACAACGCACGTACCGCCAGATACTCCAGAATGCGCTCCTTAACCTTCTTTAGGCCGTAGTGATCCTTATCAAGAACATCCTGCGCCTTATCTATATCAAAATTATCCTTGGTGAATTTGCCCCAAGGCAACGCAAGCAGAGAATCAATATAGGTGCGGATTACCGCTCCCTCCGGCGTCATCGGCGGCATTTTCGCCAGACGTCCCAACTCCTTGTTGATTTTTTCCGCAACGTTTTGCGGCATCTTCAGCTTGGACATCTGCTCCTTGTAGTCAGCGATTTCTGCCTGCACGTCTTCGTTTTCGCCAAGCTCCTTGCTGATGGCCTTAATCTGCTCGCGCAGATAATATTCCTTCTGATTCTGCTCCACCTGCTGGTGTACCTGCTCGGAAATATTTTTGGCTACATCGGCAATTTCCTGCTCACGCACCAGAATCTCGTATAATTTACGCAGACGCAGCTTCAGCGGCGCCATTTCCAGCAGCTCTTCCTTTTCGGTCAAAGCCAGCGGCAGGTAGCCGACAATAATATCAGGCACCTTGCTTAAGTCAGTGCGAGATTTAAGAGACTGCACCGTATCAGGATTAACCTTTTTCGTAAGCAGTACCCATTGCTCAAAGGCATCAAGCAGCAGACGGCGCAGGCCTTCTGCTTCTGCATCTACAGCATCGTCAGCAGGCACTACTTCTACCTCACCGACAAAGAAATCCTGCTCATTCTCATGAACCTCTACCGTATTCAGCACATGTACGCGCTCCAGGCCTTCTACCAGCAAGCGCACAGCACCGTTAGGCAGCTGCAGCCTTTGCTTGATATTAGCCAGAACGCCCCATTCATATAAATCATCGGCAGCAACATTTTCCTGCTCAGGCTGTTTTTGCCCGACAAGAATAATTTGCTTGTCCGTACCTTCGGCTGCGTCAATAGCAGCTATAGATTTTTCTCGGCCGACATCCAGATTGGCAATCATGCCCGGAAAAATCAAAACGCCCCTCAAAGCCAGCAGGGGCTTGGTAATTATCAAATTAGCCATATAATCCCTCCTTAAGCTCCCAAAACAAGAGAGAAATTTATTGGCAGTACGCACACAGGCATACTTGCCATAGCGATAAAATAAGGGAGAAGGTATAATAATCCTTCCCCCTTAGATATTTTGTTATTTTGTAAGCATTTGCGGCTCGCAATGCTGGCGTATAGTAGCTTCAGTAACAATGCACTTTGTTACATCATCACGGGAAGGAACATCATACATTACGTTACGCATGGTGGATTCAATAATAGATCTCAGGCCACGCGCTCCGGCATTACGTTTCAATGCTTCCTCAGCAATAGCAGTCAGAGCACCCGGCTCAAACTCCAAATCCACGCCATCCATTTCCAGGAAACGCTGGTATTGTTTAACCAACGCATTACGCGGCTCAGTCAGTATTTGTACCAGTGCAGCCTCATCCAACGGATTGAGTGTTACTACTACCGGCATACGTCCTGCAAATTCCGGAATAATACCGAACTTCATGATATCCTCAGGCAATACCTTGGCAAATACAGCCTCGTTATCAACCTCTTCCTTACGGCGGATATCAGCACCAAAGCCAAGGTTTTTCTTACCTACGCGGGCATTGATGATATGCTCCAGTCCAGCAAAGGCACCACCGCAGATAAACAGGATATTAGTTGTATCAATATTGATAAATTCCTGATGCGGATGCTTACGTCCTCCCTTAGGCGGAACGCTGGCAACAGTACCTTCAAGGATTTTCAGCAGAGCCTGCTGAACACCTTCACCGGAAACATCACGGGTAATGGAAACGTTTTCGGATTTACGGGCAATTTTATCAATCTCGTCGATATAGATAATGCCACGTTGAGCAGCTTCAATGTCATAATCGGCATTGCTTATAAGCTTGAGCAGAATGTTTTCAACATCCTCGCCTACATAGCCTGCTTCCGTTAAGGTAGTAGCATCAGCAATAGCAAAGGGAACCTGCAGAATCTTTGCCAGAGTCTGGGCGAGCAGTGTTTTGCCGCTGCCGGTAGGACCGAGCATCAGAATATTGGATTTCTGCAGCTCCAAGTCGCGTTTGGACTCCGGATTCTGGATTTCGTAGTTGATTCTCTTGTAATGATTATATACCGCTACGGACAAGGTTTTTTTAGCCTCATCCTGACCAATAACATACTCATCTAAGATTGCCTTAATTTCCTGAGGCTTCGGCAGATCAGCTGCATTCGCCAACTGCTCGGCAGCATCGCTTTCTTTTTCCTCGTCAAGCATGGATTTGCAGAAGTCGACACACTCATCGCAGATAAATACTCCACGACCGGAAATCAGTCTTTTTACCTGACCTTCACGCTTGCCGCAAAAGGAACAGCATGGTTTTCCATCATGTCCTTCATCAAAATTCATATTTTTAAATCTCCTTATAGTATATCTTACTCTGCAGATTTACTACGGGAAACAACCTCATCAATCAGGCCATATTCCTTAGCTTCTTTACTTGTCAGATAATGATCGCGCTCAGTATCGGCAGCAATCTTTTCCACTGTCTGACCGGTATGCTTTGCCAGTACCTGGTTCATTTCTTCACGTATACGCAGGATTTCACGGGCATGGATTTCAATCTCCGTTGCCTGGCCCTGTGCACCGCCCAAGGGCTGATGAATCATAACACGGGAATACGGCAATGCAAAACGCTTGCCCGGCGCGCCTGCTGCCAGGAGCACGGATGCCATGCTGGCAGCCATGCCCATGCAGATAGTAGAAACGTCAGGCTTAATATACTGCATCGTATCATAAATAGCCATACCGGCGCTTACGCTGCCGCCGGGGCTGTTAATATACAGATGGATGTCTTTGTCCGGATCCTCGGACTCCAGGAACAATAACTGAGCAATGACAACATTTGCCATATTGTCATCAATCGGACCGGTAACGAAAACAATCCTATCCTTCAAAAGACGTGAATAAATATCATAGGAACGTTCTCCATGACTAGATTGTTCAACAACGATAGGCACATAATTCATTTTGTCACACTCCTTTACTGTAAGTATAACCTAAAATTATTTTGCGCTGTCGATAACAACGTGTGCAGCTTTGCGGCGCAGGATGTTAGCCAGCAGCAGGCCCATGGTGCCGTTGCCTTTGATGATTTTCTTAACTTCTTCAGGGGAAGCACCGTGTTGTGCGGAAATAGCAGCGATTTCTGCATCAACGTCAGCCATGTCAACCTGAATGTCTTCAGCTTTAGCGATAGCGTCCAGAACCAGATCGGTCTTAACGTTTTCTTCAGCAACCGGGCGTTGGTTTTCACGGATTTTAGCCATGTCCAAACCGGTGTATTGCATGTACATATCCAGGCTCATTTTACGGCTTTCCAGGCTCATTTTCATTTCTTCAACCATTTGGCTGATTTTGTCTTCAATCATGATTTCCGGAACGCTGAATTTAGCGTTAGCTACAGCCAGGTCAATCAGTTCATGCTCGTATTCAGCTTTAGCGTTAGCTTCAGCAGCTTTTTGCATACGCTCTTTGTAGTTAGCACGCAGCTCTTCTACAGTTTTGAAGTCGGTCTTGGAAGCAACATATTCGTCGTTCAGTTCCGGCAGCTCTTTGCGTTTTACGTCTTGGATGTTTACTTTGAAGATAGCTTCTTTGCCAGCCAGGTCTTTAACAAAGTAATCTTCCGGGAAGGTTACTTCTACGTCAGTGGAGTCGCCTTTGGACAGGCCAACCAGCTGATCTTCGAAGCCGGGGATGAAGGAGTTGGAGCCAACTTCCAGAGGATAGCCTTTGCCTTCGCCGCCGCTGAACGGTTCGCCGTCAACGGTACCAGCAAAGTCGATGATAGCGAAGTCGCCTTTTTCAATTACAGCGCCTTCTTCAGCAACTACCATTTTAGCGTCGCGGCCCATCATGTCTTTAATTTGAGCGTCAACTTGCTCGTCAGTTACTTCAACTTCTTTTTTCTCTACATGCAGACCTTTGTATTCGCCCAGTTCCGGTTCCGGTTTCAGGGTTACTTTAATGGTCAGTTCCATATCTTTGCCTTCTTCGAAGGTAGATTCTTCAACTTTAGGATCGGATACAGGAATCAGTTTTTCCTGGTCCAGAGCTTCGCTGTATGCTTTGTTGGCAACGATTTCAAAAGCTTCTTGTTTTACAGCTTCTTTGCCATAGTGCATTTCGATGATAGCACGCGGAGCTTTGCCTTTACGGAAGCCAGGGATATTTGCCTGGTCAGCAATTTTTTGTACAGCCTTTTTATAGCCTGCGTTTACCTCAGCAGCCGGAGCGGTAATTTTTAAAGTTGCCTCATTTTCTACTCTTTCAACAGTAACGTTCATTAATAAAATCCTCCCTTAAATTTATGTGGGTAAAAAATAATATAATCGGATTAAACTGTCAGCCTTCCTTAGCGAAAATGTGCTGACACAAATCGCTCATAATATCATATCACAATGCTCGCTTCTTGACAATACCAAAAAACCCGACAGACGCAATCTGTCGGGCAAATTTTTAATTGGAGCGGAAAACGAGATTCGAACTCGCGACCCCCTCCTTGGCAAGGAGGTGCTCTACCACTGAGCTATTTCCGCATGCATCAGCAACGAATATAAGTATAAGGCATCAGGCGACTTTTGTCAACACCTTTTTTGAAAAAAGTTGAGATTTTTTTCAACTTTTTTCTCAGCCTCTATCCTAACCCATTACAACGCGCCAAATCATCATAGACAAGCGCCGCCAGACGCTGCGTTAATTCCTGGTTTTCCGCACAAAGCTTCGTCTGTGACAGCAATGCTTCCAGCTTAGACTTATTGCACATCATGCAGCAGCAGGGCATAATGATTTCGCTGGCCATATAGGCAGCGGTGCGCAAAGACATCTCATCCTGCAGCAGGCTGCCGCTTGCTGCCTTGGATGCGAAAACCGCAAGGCGTATATCCAGCGCCCGCGCCAGCTGTTTTTCCAAAACACCGGCCATAGCTTAACGCATGTTTTCGATAAAGTCTTCAAAGGTGTTGATCAATACAGTGTGACCGGTAACCTTCAAATCACGCAGGTAAGTACCGTAGGATTCATAAACCTCGTCACTCAGCTCCATTTTCAGGCCTTCCTTAACATATTCATCCATCATTTTCAGAATAAAACGGTTAACTTCATTGGTACCGGGCTTAACATTCAAAGGAATAATGCGGCTTTCAGCCTCATATTTTTCTACAACAACCTTCCAGCCACCGGGAACAGGCGGCAGACGGGTTGCTTTAATGAAATAATTATCAGGAGAAAAGCCTACATAACCATCCATTTTATTGTATAATTTTGCTTTTTGCAGAGGGAAACCATTTTTATTGCCCCATTTAACGATTTCTTCGCAAACTTCATTATTATGGATTACACTCGGAAAGGTTGCTTCCGCTAAGATTTCAGACATAGTGATACCTCCTCATGGTTTATAGTCATATTTTACTCTAACTTGCAGATTATTTCAACAAAAAAGCATGTATACAATAAGTTTGAAGCTTTTAAAAAACCGGCATCGAGCTGATGCCGGTTCAGAAGCAATTATTTTAAATTTGTCCCAAAGCCTTCAAAATGCACTGAGCGATAATCGCACTGGCAATATAGGTGCCTACAAAAACAACGATTGCCAGAATAACAATGCGCCAGCCGGTCTTGGCAAAGTCGTCAAGATCCTTGCCTATGGATACACCGGCATAAGCCAGTATAGGCGTACACAGAGCCACAAAGCCAACATTTTTCACATAACCATTGACAATATCACTGCCCGGAACGCCGGGGATAGTCAGAATACAGCCCAAGGTTACAACCCATGCTGCCGCAGGAATACCGCCGGGGATATATTTGGACATCAGCATACCAACAAAAGCAATCACTGCCAAAATAAGCAAGCCGGGAATAGACTGGATAATATCAGCCTTGGTTCCCAATACGTTGGAGAACAAGCTCATGAAGGTTACAATAGCCAAAATGATAATTGTATCTTTAATTTTCATTATGCTTCCTCTCCTTTCTTATCAGCTTCAGGCAGTACGCCATATTTCATTTTGTAACATTTCTTGTACAGCCATTCGGTCATCGGCAGGCCCAGCCATACGGACATATACAGACCGTCAAGACCGGAAAGCATATTACTTGCTGCGCCAAAGGCTGCCAGCTGGTCAGCCATATTAGGATACATAGCAGCCAAAGAGCCAACTGCAGCCGTCATCATGCTGGCAGAGCCTACGCCGGAGGCCATAGCCAGTGCATACGGATGAATCGGCAGTACGGAAGCAGCAACGCTGGCCATCAGGCCGAAGAAAATAGTACCGAAAACAGTACCGGCAATATAAACGCCCATAACGCCGCGGCCCTCACTGCTGTCCAGACCAAACTTTTCGCCGATCAGCGCAACGTTCGGCTCACGTGCGATAGAATGCGCCGCACCGATGGTTTCGCGTTTCAGGCCCAGGTAAACAGCAACAGGTACGCCCAAAAGCACCGTACCGAGGTTACCGAACTCCTGCAGAATCAGCGCCGGAGAAGCAGCAAGAATCTTCGGCAGGGTAGGACCTACCAGCGTACCATAGCGTGCCATCAAAAGCATCAGCGTTACGCCGACCAGACTGCTGGCATCCAGCATTTCCTTTTTGCCGGACAGATTCAAAAACTTAGGTGTTGTCAAAATGCCCAGAAGCAAAGCGTACAGCATCGGCAGCAATACGATACGTCCTATACCGAACTTCAGGGTATGAGTGCCGATCAGCTCGGAAACTATGATCAGCGCCAGAATTATGGCATGTAATTTAATGTTCTTCATTACATTCCCTCCCACAAATTATTTCTATTTTACTTATTAAAATAGCTCTCCAATTTTGCAATGTACTCTTCCTTGGTCAGAATCGGCTTGAAGTCAGCCAGGATAGCCTTAGCCTCTTTCGCATCATCATACAGTAAATCTATCAGCATCATCGCAAAGGCTTTAGCCGGCAGCAGCACGGCAGCATTAAAATCTACCATATGGAAGTCAGGTGTATGCAGCAGGCCGTCCGTACCACCGATAAACGGATGGATAACAGGCATCAGATGTGATACGTCACCCATATCGGTAGAGGCGCTGAAATGACCGGCATCCTTTATCTCTACGTCAGGATAAGCAATTTTCGCATTTGCTGCAAACAGTTCATTCATGCGCTTGTTGCAGCTCAGCGGGAACATGCCCGGCAGTGTTTCGATAACGGTCTGTGCGCCGACAGCATCGCCACCAGCCTTGAGTGCTGCGTCAACGCGCGTATGGGTAGAATCAATAGCATCCATGGTTTTCGCACGCACATACAGCTCCAGGCGTACATCATCAGGCACGGAATTTACAAAGTCGCCACCCTTAGTAATAATCGGGTGTACACGCACTACATCCTGCTCGCGGAAGGTTTCACGCAAAGCGTTGATGCCCATAAGTCCCAAGCAGGCAGCATTCAGCGCATTGACACCTTCATGCGGAGCGTCGGCTGCATGAGCTGTTTTGCCGATATAGCGAACAGTTTTACCTACAAAGCCGTTGCTGCTTTCGCCAATGGAAACCGTAGGCTTCGGCATATTTTTATCGGCATGCATCTGCATGGCCATATCAATATCATCAAAAGCGCCTTCATAAATCAGCTCGCCCTTGCCGCTCATAAAATGCAGCTTGCCAGACTCCACTAATTTTTTGCGGTACGCAATTTCTATATATTCCTCAGCAGGAACACCGAAGAACACCACATCACCGGCCAGCTCAGGCAGAACGCCGGATTTTACGATGCCGCAGGCAGCAGCAAGCATGGTGGAAATCTGCAGATTGTGGCCACAGGCATGCGCAGCGCCTGTTGCCGGGTCCGCCTTCGGACTTGTAGGGCAGCCTACTGCATCCAGCTCGCCTAAAACGGCTGCTGTCGGTCCGGGCTTGCCGCCTTTCGCACGTCCCTTAACACCATTGATTGCCAAGCCGGTCTGCGGCTCCAAGCCCAGGTCACGCATAAATTCCGCAACCTTGGCAGCAGTTTTGACTTCCTTGAAGCCTAATTCCGGTTCATCGTTGATGCCGGCACAAATTGCCTTTATCTTGTCCGCATATGCATCAATTGCGGCACATGCCTTTTCTTTTAAAATTTCTTTTGTCATTTTAGTGCGCCTCCAACGTACCTGTCTATTTGACACGTACATTAATAAAAAAATTTAAGTATTTGACTTAATTATATCATACTTATAGGTAAAGTCAAATAAGAATATCCGCTAAAAAAATCGTTGCCTCATAATGTGCAATTTGATGCAATATTATCTATTTTTCAGAATTTTGTCCACCAAACAAGCTTATCATAATGTTTACTCTTTACTTTTTTGCTGAGTTTTACACTTTTTATGTTTACCTTTTGCTAGTATCTGTGCTAAAATATAAAAATGGTATTTGTCGGCAGAAAGAATCCGACTTAAAACAGTTGACTGCTGACAACTACAGCACATGTTGATATAATATAAGGAAAGGAGTCTTGACATGTTTGCTCAGATGAAAAAAGATATTGATGCCATTATGCTGCGCGACCCGGCCGCAAAAACAAGACTGGAGGCCGCAATGTGTTATCCCGGGCTACATGCCATCTGGCTCCATCGTATAGCGCATCACTTTTATCTGAAGGGCTGGGTAGTATTCCCACGCCTGCTTAATACATTTTCCCGCTTTCTTACCGGTATTGACATCCATCCCGGTGCTAAACTTGGCCCTGGTCTTTTTATTGACCACGGTATGGGACTTGTTATCGGCGAAACCGCTGAGCTTGGCAGCAACGTCACGCTCTATCAGGGAGTTACTCTCGGCGGTACCGGCAAAGAAAAGGGGAAGCGCCATCCCACCATCGGCAACAATGTTGTTGTTTCCAGCGGTGCGAAGGTGCTCGGTTCCTTCAAGGTAGGCGACAATTCCAAAATTGGCAGCGGCAGCGTAGTTCTTAAAGAGGTTCCGCCAAATTCCGTCGTTGTTGGTGTACCCGGACGTGTTGTAACACGCAATGGTGTACGTATTGCCTCCAACAATGATGCCGAAAGCATGATTGACCTGAACCATGATAAGCTGCCTGATCCGGTAGCAGATTATGAAGAGCTGCTCGCCAAGCACATGGAAGAAATAAATGGCCGCCTCAAGGAATTGGAAAATCTTATTTATGACACTCAAAGTAAGCATTCTGACTAAAAAGAGGTAGAAAAATGAGCAGAACAATGACCACAGCAGAAGCCATTCAGGAAGCACGCCGCTGCCTGAACTGTGCGCGCCCTACATGCCGCACCGGCTGTCCGATTGAAAACAATATTCCCGGCTTTATCCGTGCCTTAAGCGAAGGTAATATCGGTATGGCTTACGAAATTATTTCCGAACGCAGCAATCTGCCCGCTATCTGCGGACGCGTCTGCCCGCATGAGCGTCAGTGCGAAGCACATTGCGTGCTGACAAAAAAGAAATGCGGTATTGAAATCGGCAGTCTGGAAATGTTCATTGCCGACTTTGCCCACAACAATGATTTGAAGCCCACGCAGCCTTCAAGCAAGCTGCGCGGTAAGGTTGCCGTAATCGGCTCCGGCCCGGCAGGTCTTACCGTTGCCGGTGATTTGGCCAAAATGGATTTCGATGTTACTATTTTCGAAGCACAAAGCGAGCCCGGCGGCGTACTGCTTTTCGGCATTCCGGAATTCCGTCTGCAAAAGGATGTTGTCCGCCGTGAAATCAGCGAGCTGCAACATATCGGTGTGGAAATCCGCACTAAGCAGCTTGCCGGTGTAGATTTTACCGTTGATGACCTTTTTGCCCAAGGCTATGATGCAATTTTCATGGGCACAGGCACTTCCCTGCCGCGCACGTTGGACATCCCCGGCAAGGAGCTGTCCGGTATTTTGACTGCCACCTACTTCCTGCGTATGGTTGTATTAGCTGACGGAGGCAAGCTGGATGCCAGCGAAACACTGCTGCACACCGGTGACAACGTTATCGTTGTCGGCGCAGGCAACGTTGCTATGGATGCTGCCCGCACCTCCATCCGTCGTGGCGCCAAAAACGTCACCATCGTCTACCACAAAACGGAAGCTGAAATTTCTGCTTTTCCATCTGAATATGAAGCCGCTGTTGCCGAAGGTGTACAGTTCCGCTTCCTGAAGCAGCCTATCGCCTACTTCAACAAGAAGCAGATGCGCGCTTTAAAAAACATCCGCCGTCAGGCTACGGCAGCGGACGAAACCGAATTAGCCGGTTTATTGCTGCAAAACATCACCAAAACCGAAAACGGTGAGTTTATCGCGGAAGGAGGCCAGGAGCTTATCCCCTGCGACTGCGTAATCCTCGCAGTAGGCCAGAAACCCGCAGCACGTATTGTTTCTTCCACTAAAGGTATTCAGGTTGATAAACAGGGCTTTGTTATCACCCGTGACCGTCCCTACGGCATGACTACCCGCGCCGGTGTCTTCAGCAGCGGCGATGTGGTACATGGTCCTGCTACCGTCGTTTTGGCAATGAAGGAATCGAAGAAGGTAGCTGCAGGCATTGCGCAATATGTTGATGCCAAAAAGCTGCTGGAAGACTGCACTATGGATTCCACTACTCTGTAATACAAAAAGCATACAAAAACCGTCATTTCCCCAACAAGCTGAGGAAATGACGGTTTTCTTTACTTTATTCGCTATATTTTCTATATGCGGTGTGGTTGGTGCAGCCGACAATGTTATTGATAGCAAAGCCATGCTTGAGCGCAGCAGTGACAAATTTCTTTGCCTGCAGTACCGCTTCCTGCATGCTCAGGCCGTCTGCCAGGCCTGCGGTAATTGCTGCCGAGAAGGTGCAGCCTGCGCCATGGTTGTAGGAAGGATAAATTTTCGGCACAGCCATTTCTGTGAATTCCTTGCCATCGTAAAAAATATCAATAGCGGAATTATCGCTCAGACGCTCGCCGCCCTTGATAACAACGCTCTTCGCACCGGCAGCAACAATCTTCTCTGCTGCTTCCTTAATCTGCTCTACGGTAGTAACCTCAGGCATATCTGCAAGATAAGCAGCTTCCACGGTATTCGGGGTAATAATATCGCAGCGCGGCATCAGCAGCTTTTTGATAGCTTCTGCCGCATCCGGCACCAGAATCAGGTCACAGCCCTTGCAGACCATAACAGGATCAATAACAACTTTCTGCAAATTGTACTTATCAATCGTAGCTGCAACCAGCTCTACCAGCTCAGCACTTCCCAGCATACCGGTTTTCATCGCATTGATGCCAACGCCTTCAATCGCTGTCACCAGCTGCTTTTCTACCAAATCCAACGGCAACGGGAATACGCTGTGCTCCCAAGTAGTAGGATGCATAGTAACAATGCAGGTCAAAGCGGGCATACCATAAACGCCCAGCTCCTCCATAGTTTTAATATCTGCTTCCATACCGGCGCCGCCGCTTGTATCGCTGCCGGCAATTGTCAATGCTTTATTCATTAAGGTCATAAGACACACTCCTTCACTTTAATAATGTAATCATTATAACCTTTTGGCTGGCATCTGAATAAGCTCAATTTATGGATATTTAATATAGTCAGATAAAAAGCTTTGCAAACAAAACGCCCTAGAAACATAGCAACCTATTTATGTTTAGAATGTATAAGTATAGGTCACATGCACCATGCGCGGCAGGCAGTAATACTTGGTAGCGGAGCCCGGATTGCTTACGATATCATCGCGGTCGAAAATATTCTCCACGCCAAGCTCTACCGTGCTGCTCTTATCGAACTTATAGCCGGCAATAAAGTTTACCGGCAGCAAATCGCCCCAGCCGCTGGCTCTGTCCGTAGTAAACATGCCTGTCAGCGCAGCATTGAACTTAGCATCATGGTATTTAATGCCGGCATTGTATTGCTCACGTGCAAATTTACGCTCCCATACGCCTTTTTTATTTTTACCCATAGGATTGCAGAAATTAGCGCCCAGAGAATAGCTGTATTTGCTGCCGAAATCCTTCTCATAGGTCATTTCCAGACCTTTGTTTTTAAAGGACATATTACGTGTCACATACGGATTGGAGCTGGTTCCCTTGCCTTCGTACTCAATAGTATCCAAATCCATATAATACAAAGCAGCTTTGAACATGCTTGTATTAGATGTCTTTTTGTAACCGAACTCATAGGTCCAGCCTTCTTCAGGCTCCAGTAAAGGATTAGCCGCAAAGTTGGCACCGCCGCCGCCGTAAATCTGGGTAAATGTAGGCATCTTAAAAGATTTTGCCGCATTTGCATATAAGCTGCTGTTATTATCCAGCTTCTTCAGCAAAGCAAACTGCGGAGTAAAAGCATTGTAACGCTTATTGGCCTCTACAACAGTTTCACGGGCACCTACGGTAGCAGTATAGCCTGCGCCAAGATCCTTGGAAAGCTGTGCAAACACAGCATAATTTGTTCTGAATTCGTTAATCTTCGTACCGGGTTTAATGTTTTTGGCTACGGTAATATCATTTTTATAGGAATCACGGGAAACAGTCGTACCAACAATAACATCACCGAATTTACCGGTAATCTGCTTTTGCAGATCAAGGCCTATGGTATCAAAGCGTAAATGATCGGACTTGGTCCATTTAGAGCCCGTAACATTGTAAGTCTGATTTCTGCGGTTGCTGCGGTTATAAAACAAATTGGCACTCACGCTGTCATCCTTATATTGTAAGCGTGAAAAATCATCAATATAGTGGTAATTCGCATCCTCGGTAAGCTTGCTCCAGGTTTTGTCATACTGATCATAGGAATACTTACTGTCATTGTGCTGATGTGAAAAACTCCAATTATCATCAAACTTATAGCTTGCGGTAAAGGACTTTTTGTTTAAATCATTAATCTGCTTATAGTTACTGCTATAACCCTTCATCGGGTCACTCTGCTCCAGCGCTACTGCAAAATTCAGCTTATTAGCATTCAATGTCAGTGCTGCCTTCTCCCTGCCGTATTCACCCTTAGTCAGAGATAAGGTGTTGGGCATTTTCTTTTTCGTGATGATATTGATAACACCGGTAGAAGCCTCGGAACCGTAAAGAGTAGAAGCAGCACCCTTAACAATTTCTACGCGTGCAATAGATTCTACAGGAATGGAATCCAGATAATAGGTTTCATTGATATTGGCAGGAACACCGTCAATCATTACCACAGTGCCTTTATTCGCACCGCGCATCAGGATTTTTGCGTTCATACCGCCAAGGGACTGGCTGCCGCCATAGGAATAGGTAGTTACGCCGCTTTGCAAACGCAAGGCATCAAAAAGATTAGAAGCACCGGTTTCCACAAGCTGCTTTTGGGAAACGGTTGTAACGGAAGCAGGTGTATCAACATCACGCTTGCTTTCACGCTGCGCGGTAACAACCATCGTATCAAGATTGTATGTCTGCAGGCTGTCGGCAAAAGCCGGTACCGCAAAAGATATATTCGCAGCCAACAGCGCAGCCGTCAGGGAAATTACAGTATTTTTTCTCATAAATATTCATCCTCTCATGTACATAAAACATCTAACAAATATAAATTTATAACACTTTTAAGGATGCTTGTCAATAAAGTTTTCACGATGATGCAGGCTTTTCAACAAAAAAGCTCTCAGATTTCTCTGAGAGCCGATTGCCATAGTGGCGGAGTGGGTGGGGGGGGCAAACCCTGTGCGGGGTAAACCGCTGTAACGATTTAGCAAAAATGGAAAATCAACAATTCGTGGCAGTAGCGTCATCTTAACCACTATATATAGTGGTTGCCCACTGTAAAATTATCTTAAAAATGTTCTGATTGCACCACAAATATATGGAACAGAGAGGAACAAAAGGCAGTTTCAGTTCCTTATATCATTGCCATGTGAGCATGATTACTTCTAAAAGACAGATTATTAGACTTTACTTATTCATCATCAGGATCTGCTTTTCCTGTTTTGACTTGGTAAATGTACCCAATCGTACTAATGAACATGAAAAATGCTATTACAGAAAGCGTTGTAAAAATAAAACCGCCTGCGTTCCACGCTTTAATACCACCCCACAGATAAAATAAAATGCTAAGATACATTCCGCAACCAACATTAGTCGATTTATTTGTTTTGTCATCAGCTTGCTGCATTGCAGCTACTTGCTCTGCGTTACCTGTTTGCTCCACTACAGCTACTTGCTCTACGTTAAAAGCTTGCTGTGCTGCAGTTACTTGCTCTGTGTCATCTGTTTGCTGCATTGCAACTACTTGCTCTGTGTTATCTGTTTGCTGCATTTGCTCAGGAGCGGTTACTTCGGTCGAAGCAGGTACTGCCACATGTGAGAGTTCGATTAACCGAGCTTCAATCATGCTGGCATCCAAATGCAATTCCTGAGCTATTTTTTGCGCAGCTTCTAAAGCTTCTTTGCTTACAGTTAAATTTAACAGGAGCCTCCAGCCAACTTCACAGTAAGTCGCATGCTTTCCTGCATCTTGCATACATCCAACATTATTTCCCAACTTGCGGACACCAGAAAAATATACCGTTGCATTATCATATAAGCTTTTTAGATCTTCATCCTGTTTTAATCTACTGTCTATAAGTAAACCGATACAATATCTTGTCATACCAGTAGCATTGCATACATCATCTTTTGTTTTATCTTCACGGTAAAAAGAATCTAAAACTACATATACTTGTTGCCAATCAACATTGATTTCATACCCCAAATTATGTAATGCACAGCATTTAGCAATAGCTTCACAAGTTTTTATTGATACCTTTTTATCAGTTAGAGAATCATTGATAATTTTTTCAAACTGCGGAATTTTTGCAGGGTCTTTGTCCAAAGGATAATCAAATGACAAAATCTCTTTCTCATCATATTCCGGTATTGCCGGATACGCATCAGCTTGAAGGCCTGCCTTAATTGCCTTAGCATAGTACGCTTTAGCTTGAACAGGCAAGTATGCGGCTAACGCAAGTGCAGTATAGTAATATTTATTGGCTAACCCTGGATCTACCTTTTCATCCTTAATCGGATCTACGTATTTACAATTGGCAAAAATTTCAACAAGCTGCAGGGGATTGCTTATTTCTTCACTTGCTTTACAAAATTTATAAGCAAGCATTAAACCCTTAGCATACATACCTGCGCTCTTCTTATTTTGAACTGCAGCCTTACATGCTTTATTATAAAGCAGCTCCCAATCTACGCCTTCTATTGTTTTTTTATGCGCTATTTCGCACAATCCGACAATCGCCATTGTCTCATTCGGACTTGCATAATCAGGCTTATCTTCCTTAATAAGCTTTTTATAACATTCAACTGCCATATCAGTATCAGCTTTACATCCCAAGCCAAGAGCATAAGCCCGCCCTTTTAACAAAAGCAGATACTCTCTAAATTTCCCATTAATACCTAATTGCTCATCTGTCTCATCTGAATTCAAAAGGTTATCCAGACATTTAAATGCTTTAGTGCGAAGTTTCTCATTTACTTTTTCATTGAAACAATTGTCAAAAATATATTTAGGTAGATTGTATAATCAACTTGAACAAAAAATAAAATAAA
>ULVI01018810.1_pt1 | contig 27743 bp, 23 predicted proteins | sample 1959331 | NCBI WGS metagenome assembly ULVI01 (sample SAMEA4835782, study PRJEB28245) | human gut metagenome | biome: gut microbiome; material: fecal sample | place: Denmark | collected 2008 | reverse complement strand
CCCCCGCGGCTGGCTGCTGCCCTCAGCCGAAAGCTTCAGTGCCGCCGACAGAAAAATTTACAATCGCGAAGGTATACGCCTGGAGCTTTCCCTGCAGCAGGCACATAAAATGCAGGCACAGCAGATAATTACGGCCTTTCACTATCCGCCTCTCTTTGCGCGCACGGAGCACACCTGCTTTACTAATCTGATGCTGCGGTACGGTGTGCAGCACTGTGTCTACGGCCACATTCACGGTGAAAACCACATTCCCGTTTTTGAAGGATTGCGCGAAGGAATCAACTACAAGCTGGTTTCCTGCGATACGCAAGGCTTTCAGCTTTACAAGGTAATATAACAGCGAAACTTCGTGGATAAACAGACAGGCTCTCCTGAACGAATCGTTCAGGAGAGCTTTTTGTATACAAAAACAAGCCCTCGAATTTCTTCGAGAGCTTGCCATTTACGTTCATTTAATTATTTAGGATAGTTGCTGTTGGAGTTTTCTTTCAGCATAACGTCATGTGCGCCGCCTTCAACCAGGCTGGTTGCGGAAACCAGAGTCAGCTTAGCCTTCTCCTGCAGCTCGCGGATGTTCAGAGCACCGCAGTTGCACATGGTGGAACGAACCTTAGCCAAAGTCAGGTTTACGTTATCCTTCAGGCTGCCTGCGTACGGAACGTAGGAGTCAACGCCTTCTTCAAAGGACAGCTTAGCTGCGCCGCCCATGTCATAACGCTGCCAGTTACGTGCACGGCTGGAGCCTTCACCCCAATATTCCTTCATGTAGGTGCCGTTAATGTTAACCTTATTGGTCGGGCTTTCGTCGAAACGAGCGAAGTAACGGCCCAGCATCATGAAGTCAGCGCCCATAGCCAGAGCCAGAGTCATGTGGTAGTCATAAACGATACCGCCGTCGGAGCATACAGGAATGTATACCCCGGTTTCTTCGAAGTATTCGTCACGAGCCTTGCAAACATCAATCAGAGCAGTTGCCTGGCCACGGCCGATACCTTTTTGCTCACGGGTGATGCAGATGGAACCGCCGCCGATGCCAACTTTAATGAAGTCAGCGCCAGCCTCAGCCAGGAAGCGGAAGCCTTCAGCGTCTACTACGTTGCCTGCACCAACCTTAACGCTGTCACCGTAGTGCTCACGGATCCAGTCCAGAGTGATTTTCTGCCATGCGCTGTAGCCTTCGGAGGAGTCAATGCAGAGTACGTCTACGCCTGCATCAATCAATGCGGGAACACGCTCAGCATAGTCGCGGGTGTTGATACCTGCGCCAACGATGTGGCGTTTTTTGCTGTCCAGCAGCTCCAACGGATATTCCTTATGAGTTGCATAGTCTTTACGGAATACCATGTACAGCATACGGCCGTCGTCATCAACGATAGGCAGAGTGTTGAGTTTTTTCTCCCAGATGATATCGTTAGCCTGTTGCAGGGTGGTATCTTTCGGAGCATAAACCATTTTGTCAATCGGAGTCATGAAGTCACGAACCTTAGCATCCATAGACATACGGCTCGGACGATAGTCACGGCTGGTAACAATGCCTTCCAGCTTGCCGTTAGCGGTACCATCGCTGGTAACAGCAACAGTGGAGTGACCGGTGCGTTCCTTCAGTGCCAGGATGTCAGCCAGAGTGCTGTCCGGACGGATATTGGAGTCGCTGCTTACAAAGCCTGCGCGATAGCCTTTAACACGAGCAACCATAGCAGCTTCGTCCTCTACGGATTGAGAACCATAGATGAAAGAAACGCCGCCCTCTTTGGAAAGAGCTACAGCCAGCTTTTCGCCGGAAACAGCCTGCATGATAGCAGAAACCATCGGGATGTTCATAGTAATTGCCGGTTCTTCACCTTTTTTGTATTTAACCAGCGGCGTACGCAGGTCTACATTGGCGGGGATACATTTTTCGGAGGAATAACCGGGAACTAACAGGTACTCACTAAATGTGTGAGCAGGTTCATCATAATAAAAAGCCATTCTTTCATCATCCTTTTCTTAATAATTTTTTGTTTACCACAGCCAAAGCAATTGTTAATCATGTAACATAATTACTTGAAAAAATTGCTTTACTGCAGTCCGAGTAGGTATTTTATCTATTTTACCTCTTTAAGGCTCTCCATGCAATATCTTTTCTGCAAAAAGCGCCATTAAAATTAATTTTTTCTACAGCAGTATATGCACGGTCCGGTGCAGCCTTGATATTTGCGTCTACGGCAGTTACACCAAGCACACGTCCGCCGTTGGTAAGAACCTTGGCGCCGTCAGCCTTTGTACCTGCGTGGAATACAACAACATCTTTATCTGCAACAGCGTCAGCCAGACCGGTAATTTCCATGCCCTTAGCATAGCTTTCGGGATAACCGCCGGAAGCCATTACTACGCATACAGCAGCCTTGTCGTACCAGCCGAAGTCTACCTGATCCAGAGTACCGGTAGCGCAGGCCAGCATTATTTCAGCCAGGTCGCCGTCAAGCAGAGGCAATACTACCTGAGTTTCGGGGTCACCGAAGCGGCAGTTGAATTCTACAACCTTCACGCTGTCACCCTTAATCATCAGGCCTGCATAGAGGCAACCTTGATAAGGCATGCCTTCTGCTGCCATGGCAGCTATAACGGGCTTCAGAATCAGCTCTGTTGCTTTTAAACGCAGCACGTCGGTCATAACCGGAGCGGGAGCATAGGTGCCCATACCGCCGGTGTTGGGGCCTTCATCGCCGTCAAATACGCGCTTGTGGTCCTGAGAAGCAATCATCGGCACAATGGTTTTGCCGTCGGTAAATGCCAGGAGAGAAGCCTCCTCGCCTTCCATGTATTCTTCCAGAACGAGGCGTGCGCCTGCATTGCCGAATTTATGGTCAGCCATCATTTCGTCAATAGCGTCAAGTGCTTCCTGCTTAGTCATAGCAACAACAACACCCTTGCCTGCAGCAAGACCGTCAGCCTTAACTACGATAGGCGCGCCCTTTTCTTCAACGTAAGCCTTAGCAGTTTCAATATCCTCGCAAATTTTGAAGAAAGCGGTAGGAATATTGTATTTTGCCATCAGCTCTTTGGAAAATGCCTTGGAACCTTCCAGCTGCGCTGCAGCCTTAGAAGGACCGAACACCGGCAGACCGCGGCGTTTGCAAACGTCCGCAAGACCTGCAACAAGCGGTGCCTCAGGACCAACAACGGTCAGGTCAATGCTCTTTTCCTCAGCGTAATCTGCTACACCCTCCAGATTTTCAACATCCAGAGCAATGCATTCACATTTAGGCAGCAGTGCCATGCCCGGGTTGCCGGGAGCAGCATAAATTTTTTCAACCTTAGGGCTTTGCGCCAGCTTCCACGCTAAAGCGTGTTCGCGGCCGCCACCGCCGATTAATAAAATATTCATGGTTATTTCTCCAGTTGCTTCTTCAGATATTCGCTGATCATTGCATCGTATTCAGCAGTATGAGTGAAGGCTTCCAATGCCAGCTCCTTACGGGTGCGTGCATCAACGTCGCCTTCTTTAGCGAGCATTTCCATTAAGCCGGCATAACGGCTCGGATAAGTTACGATAACAACGTCCTTGAAGTTTTTAGCGCTGGCACGTACCATTGCCGGGCCGCCGATATCAATGTTTTCAATTGCCTCAGCCTCGGTTACGCCGGGTTTGGCAACAGTTTCGCGGAAGGGATAGAGGTTAACTACAACCAGGTCAATCGGAGTGATGTCATGCTCAGCCAAAGCCTTCATATGCTCCGGATTGCTGCGTACAGCCAAGATTGCGCCATGAATTTTCGGATTCAGAGTTTTTACACGGCCATCCATGATTTCCGGGAACCCGGTTACATCACTTACATAGGTTACAGGAATGCCTGCTTCCTTAATAGCCTTCATGGTGCCGCCGGTAGAAATAATTTCTACACCGTTGTCACTCAGGAATTTTGCCAGCTCTACAATGCCGGTTTTATCACTAACGCTTAATAATGCTCTTTTAATTTTCATGCTTTAACCTTTACCTTTCTGCCTTCGATTGTCAGCTTTCCTTCTGCCCAAAGCTTTAAAGCCTCCGGCATTGCGATATGCTCCTGTAGCAGAATACGGTCAGCCAGAGTATCCTCGGTGTCGTCATCCATAACAGGAACAACCTTCTGCAGGATAATCGGGCCGCTGTCAGTGCCTGCATCGACAAAATGAACGGTGCAGCCGCTGAATTTTACACCGTAGTCCACAGCCTGCTTCTGGCCGTGCAGACCGGGGAAGCTCGGGAGCAGCGCCGGATGAATGTTAATAATCTTATGCTGCCATTTATTTACGAAATCAGCGCTCAGAATACGCATAAAGCCTGCGAGAACTACCAGCTCGCAGCCCTCTGCTTCTAAAGCAGCGTTGATTTTTGCTTCAAATTCTTCTTTGGAAGCGCAAGCCTTACGCTCTACGGCAACGGTTTTGATATCGGCCTTTTGCGCACGCTCCAAAGCAAAAGCATCAGGCTTATCGCTGATTACAACCGCAATTTCCAACGGCAGATATCCGTCAGCGATACGGTCCATAACCGCCTGCAGATTGCTGCCGCGACCGCTTACAAGTACGCCGATTTTATGCACCAAAAACGCCGCCTTTCATAATCGTTTCTTTATGGCCGGGAACAACCTTGCCCAGCTCGTAGAAGGTTTCGCCAGCCTCAGTCAGATGTGCGCGTACAGCGTCAGCCTCAGACGGGTCAACAACCAATACCATGCCTACGCCCATGTTGAAGGTGCGGTACATTTCAGCCCAAGGTACATTGCCCCATTCCTGCAGCTTTTTGAAGACAACAGGAATTTCCCAAGCTTCGGCATTTACCTCAGCATCGCAATCTTCGGGCAGAATGCGGGGAATATTATCATAGAAGCCGCCGCCGGTGATGTGCACCATACCGTGCAAATCAAAGTTTTCAATCAGCGGCAGGCAGGTTTTCGGATACAGACGAGTCGGAGTCAGCAGCTTTTCGCCCAAGGTGCAGCCAAATTCCGGTACTTCGGTATCCATGGTATAACCCATAGCCTCGAAGCAGATTTTACGTACGAGGGAGAAGCCGTTGGAATGCACACCGCTGGAGGGCAGGCCCAAAAGCACGTCGCCGGCCTTAACCTTATCGCCGGTAATCATTTTGCTCTTCTCAACTACGCCAACACAAAAGCCTGCGATATCGTATTCGCCTTTGGAGTAGAAGCCAGCCATTTCGGCAGTTTCGCCGCCGATAAGAGCACAGCCGCTTTCCTTGCAGGCATTGGCAACACCCTTAACGATGTTGGCAACCTTTTGGGAATCAACCTTATCTACTGCAATGTAATCCAGGAAGAACAAGGGCTCTGCGCCTTGTACCAGAATATCGTTGACGCACATTGCTACAGCATCCTGACCGATAGTATCATGCTTATCAGCCATGAAAGCCAGCTTCAGCTTAGTGCCTACGCCGTCAGTACCGCTGACGAGCACAGGCTCCTTGTATTTGCCGCTGTTTAAAGCAAACAGGCCGCCAAAACCACCCAGGTCACCGATAACCTCAGGTCTGTAGGTAGCACGTACGCTGTCCTTCATTAATTCTACTGCTTTATTACCAGCATCAATATCTACACCGGCATCAGCATAAGTAAGTTGTTTCTTTTCCTCGCTCATGAGCCTTCCTCCTGTTATTCAATAATGCTTTCAGGTTCTGCTTTGATTACGCTATCTGCGTTATCTGGGTATTTAGCGCTGAAGCAGGCACAGCACAAACCTTCGGGGTCAATTTTATCAATAGCGCGTTTCATGCCATCCAGAGAGATATAATGCAGGCTGTCTGCCCCAATATAACGGCAGATTTCATTTTCCGTGCAACGTGCCGCAATCAGCTCCTTGCGCTCGGAGGTATCAATACCGTAGTAGCAGCTGTCTGTTACCGGGGGAGAAGAAATGCATACATGCACCTCACGTGCGCCTGCCTCCTTCAGCAGCTTAACGATCTTGCCGCTGGTAGTACCGCGAACGATGGAGTCATCGACCATAACAACAGATTTGCCTTCTACAACGCTGCGTACCGGATTCAGCTTCAGACGTACGGCATTAGCACGTTGCTTTTGCGTCGGCTGAATAAAAGTACGGCCTACATAACGGTTTTTGGTAAGACCTTCCAGGAAGGGAACACCGGCCTCCATAGCATAGCCGATTGCCGCCGGAGTACCGCTGTCAGGAACGGAAATAACGATATCCGGATGAATATCAGGAGTTTCCCTAGCCAGCTCGCGGCCCATCTGGATACGTGCATCATATACAGACTGGTTGTCGATGATACTGTCATTACGAGCAAAGTAAACATATTCAAAAATGCAGTGCGCAGGCTTTGCCGGTTTGTTTTCAGCCCACATCATGCTGCGCGGTTCGGAGTTATCGCTGTCGATAATAATCATTTCGCCGGGCTTAACATCGCGTACCAGCTCTGCACCAACCAAGTCAAAGGCACAGGATTCGGAAGCAACGCACCAGCCGTTTTCCATCTTGCCGAGTACCAGCGGACGGAAGCCGTAGGGATCGCGTACTGCGATAATTTTGTTATCAGTCATCAGCAGAATAGCAAAAGCACCCTTAATCTGGTTAACAGCCTCTGCTACACGCTCTTCAATAGTCGGACGTGCACTGTAGGCAATCAAGGTCAGAACAACCTCGCTGTCAACAGTAGTATTAAATACTGCGCCTTCCTTAGCCAGGTTAGCACGCAGCTGACCGGCATTAGTCAGGTTACCGTTATGGCTCAGAGCCAGGTTACCGCCGTCAAAATAAACCTTCAGCGGCTGAATGTTATACGGCATGCTGGCACCGGTGGTAGAATAACGTACGTGGCCGATAGCCGCATAGCCCTGCAAATCAGCAACGCCGTCCTTGAAAACATCGGCAACGAGGCCCATGCCCTTTTTAATTTTCATACGCTCGCCGTCAGTAACAACAATACCGGTACTTTCCTGGCCACGATGCTGCAGCGCATACAGTCCCCAATAGGTGTTGAGTGCTACATCCTCATTATGGCTGAAGATACCAAAGACGCCGCACTCCTCATGCAGCTTGTCTTCGCTAAAATTTTGCTCCTCGAAAATCTGCTCCACAATTTTTCTCCTTAATTTTAGTTTTTAGTTATCAATTGTCAGTTATTAGTGGTTAGTTATAAGTGATCAGTGATCAGTGATCAGTAATTAGTTATTAATGTTTAGTAGTCAGTTTCTATTCACTATCCACTACTCACTATTCACTATTACAGGTGTAAGTCCTTGAACTCCTGCGCAGGAACGCCACGCATGGAAGCCAGCTTTTCACCCTTAGCTCTTACTTCTTCACGCATTGTTGCACGATGCTCTGCCAGCTTTTCTACCAGCTCCGGATATTTTACGGAAAGAATCTGAATTGCGAACAATGCAGCATTCTTAGAACCATTGATGGCCATCGTTGCAACAGGTACACCGGAAGGCATCTGTACAAAGCTCAGCAGTGCATCCATACCGGCCAACGGTGTTGCGTTAATAGGAATACCGATGACAGGAACGGTAGTAAAGGCAGCGATGAAACCACCCAGATGAGCAGCTGCGCCGGCTGCAGCAATAATTACCTCTACGCCACGGTCACGGGCACCCTTAGCAAAGTTTTGTACTACATCCGGAGTACGGTGAGCGGAAGCAACTACTACTTCAGTTTCAACGCCAAACTCCTTCAGAGTTTTTTCTGCAGCCTCAAGTACAGGCCAGTCAGAATTACTACCCATGATAATTGCAACTTTCATTGAAATCTACCTCCCAAAAATTACTTGTAGAAACAATAAAACCCAAGCAGAAAGCTGTTCAGTTTCGAAATCCTGTGCAAAATCTAACCCGGGTTCTCAATCACTTAAATAATTCACTTTAATTATACCAATCCAACGCGTAAACGTCAAATAAACTGTGAACTTTTTAACAGTTTTTTAGAAAATCGTTCGGGAAATGTCCGCGCACACAAAAAGCGCACCCCTTGCCGCCGTTTTCACGGCAACAGAGAGTGCGCGAAAATCTCTATATTCCAGCGTACTTATTATGCCTATATAATTCTACGCTACTAGCTACACCTTTACTAATAACTTTCTTTTCTTTCAACAACACAGTATATTGAGTCTGTCTCGTGCTGTAATCATACGCAGTTTCTTGAAATATAGAATTCATACAATATTTCTTGTCTGTTCTCACAAAGAAAGAAAATACTATGGGTTTATTGGTAAGCATCCCTTTTGCTAAATAATCAGCTGTTATTCTTGTAGCAAATGCAACTCTGTTCTTATCATAAGAATAAAATTTCGTTTCCTGAGCATCTATAACCTGTTCTAAAATTTTCAAGGCATATAAGCGTTCTTCTAATATCGAAAAATTTTTATCACTTGCAATCACATCACTTGTAACTGTTCCGTTGAGAATATGCTCTAATATCCACGCACTAGTCCGTTGCTGAAACGAGTATCTTTGCTTTAGTTTATGAAAGCCAGCTAAATGATAAAAGTTTTCTGGCATAAAAACGATATTCAAATCACAAGTATTACCCTTTCTACCCAAAACAATATGATACTCAACTGCTATCAAATTTTTATATGCCTGAGCCGCCATCAATAAAATATCTCGTCCCATAAATCCCCTTTCTTAAATAAGCAAAATGGACACTACCGAGAAAATAGTGTCCATCTGCATTTTGCTATTTTTATGTCTGCACACGAACGTACATAAGTCAGGTTGAGGTTTCCATAGCAAAACCCTACATAAAGCTCCTCCAAGTCCCGCATCCTGACACGCTTCTTGGCATCACCACTTATACTGACACACTCCGTTGCCAGTTCTCTATTCACATCTTACTATACATAACTGAACTTGTCAAATTTTTTCTTTCACTACTTCTCCACCAACACCTTATACATTTTCATCAGCTCTGCTACGCACGCCGCTTCGCTGTTAAGTCTGTCCCCAAAGCCATACGCTTCCATGACAGTTATGTACTTCGCTATGTTTAGTACATTTATGTATTACACATTGAATATCCTCACTCCTCTATCTCAATCCCCATGATAGGTCCCCAATCAGCCAAAGTTCTTTCAGACGTTGGACTTTTAATATATACATGTAACTTATCAATATCAAATTCTAATCCTCTTGCACCATTCATTCCAGCATATGTCTTTACCACTCTCTCCACAACTATTTCTTTTTGCCCCTTATTCAAATAATACCAATTAGAATTTACATAAACAACAACAAAATATTGCCCTCTAAATCTGCATCCATCATATAGGCCATTTAGAGTATTACTAAGGACTTTATTATATGATTCTATTAATTCTTTTAATACTGCTGCATCAACAAATTTTTTCTTTTCCTCTTCTATTTCTGGCGTTTTATTTTTTGTTACGTCCACAACTCTATTTTCACTAGTTTGATTTTCTATCTTTTTATTTTCTACACTAGTTGTACAAGGGACAAATTTCACTAACAAAAACATCATTACACCAAATATTGCATATACTGTTAATGCAACCCATTTGGTACTTTTAAATAAATCAGGATATAATTTTTCTATCTCTACTCTTTTTTCATTATCAAATCTACGACACTTTCCAATATACTCATCAATAGAATCCACATATTTAAATTTAAGTTCTAACTCATCTCCTAACGACTTCATCAAATCACAAAGATCTAACATCTCCAATTTAATTTCAACATTAACTTTATCTGTTTTAAGTTTTTCCCCTTTCAAGATAGAAAATTCCTTTTCAGCATAATTTTCACACTTGTTCACTATATCAGTAATAGCTAACGTTCTATCTATACCATAATCATTTTCTATTAACTCAAATGACATCAAAACGCATTTTTTTAAATTCTTAGCAGCTTTATGTCGAGCTATCTCTCCATTTACAATGCTATTATATGTAGTATAAAATACTGATTCCCAATTATCCTTTGAATACTCATCCACAAATATCACACCTTTCCAAATTGATCTATAGAAAGTGTATCATTCTCCCCCCCAGAGTCAAATGTTTTTAACATCTATTGTTATTATCAACTATAGATACTAAAATAGTCAAACACTTTTAGGTTTCTCATCAATATCCATCTTAGAATAAACAAGGCAAAAATGCTAAACTTACTTTAGATATGTCCGCGCACACAAAAAGCGCACCCTCTGCCGCCGTTTTCACGGCAGCAGAGAGTGCGCCAAGCCTCACAGCATATTTTATTTTACAACAACGTCGATGGCGTCATCAGCAAGCACTACCTCGACCTTTTCGCCGTTTTTGATTTCGCCTGCCACAATCTTCTTGCCCAGGATGTTTTCAACAGTGTGGACAATCAGACGTTTCAACGGACGAGCACCGAAGGCAGGATCAAAGCCGGCCTTTGCCAGAAAAGCGACAGCCTCGTCGGTATAAGTAAGCGTCAGCTCAAGCTGCTTGTTCAGGCGGTCACCCAGCTCATGCAGTACCAGTTTAACGATTTCCTTAATCTGTTCTGCCTGCAGCGGTTTGAACACAACGATGTCATCAACACGGTTCAGGAATTCCGGACGGAAGAAGTTCATCAGCATCTGCTGAATCTTTTCTCTGTCCATAGAGCCCTGTGCCTTCATAATCTCGTTGCTGCCAAGGTTACTGGTCATAATAATCAAGGTATTCTTGAAGTCAACGATACGACCTTTACCATCAGTCAGACGGCCATCATCCAGAACCTGCAGCAATACATTAAAGACATCTGCATGTGCCTTTTCAATTTCGTCCAGCAGAATTACGCTGTACGGATGACGGCGTACAGCCTCAGTCAGCTGACCGCCTTCATCATAGCCGACGTATCCCGGAGGCGCACCGATCAGACGAGATACGGTATGCTTCTCCATGTATTCGCTCATATCGATACGTACCATGTTGCGTTCATCATCAAAGAGCACCTCGGCCAAGGTCTTAGCCAGCTCGGTTTTGCCGACACCGGTAGGACCAAGGAAGATAAAGGAACCAATCGGACGGTTAGGATCCTTGATACCGGCACGCGCACGGATAACAGCCTCGCTGACAGCCTTGACTGCTTCATCCTGACCGATAACATGCTCGTGCAGGATTTCCTCCAGGTGAACAAGTTTAGCACGTTCACCGGTGCCTAAGCGAGCAACAGGAATGCCGGTCCAGGTGCTGACAACTTTGGCGATATCCTCTTCGTCAACCTCTTCCTTGAGCATAACATTATCATTGCCGTTTTCATCCTTCTTGGACAAAGCAGCCAATTCCTTCTGCAGCTCAGGCAGACGGCCGTATTTCAATTCAGCCATCTTGTTCAGGTCATAGTCGCGCTCAGCCTGCTCCATCTGGTTTTTCACAGCATCAATTTCTTTCTTTACCTCACGTACGCGGGCAATAGAAGCCTTTTCTGCATCCCAGCGTTTAACAAGCTCGTCATTTTCCTTACGCAGCTTTGCCAGCTCCTCGTTCAGCTTAGTCAAACGGTCCTTGGACTGAGCATCATCCTCTTTGCCCAAAGCCTGAGCTTCGATTTCCAGCTGCAGGATACGACGTTTGCTTTCATCAAGCTCGGTCGGCAGCGAATCAATTTCGGTACGCAGACGGGCAGCAGCCTCATCTACCAGGTCAATAGCCTTATCAGGTAAGAAACGGTCATTGATATAACGGTTAGAAAGCACAGCAGCAGCAACCAGGGCAGCGTCTTTAATGCGCACGCCATGATGTACCTCATAGCGCTCACGCAGGCCACGCAGAATGGAAATTGTATCTTCAACGCTCGGCTCCTTAACCATTACCGGCTGGAAACGACGCTCCAGCGCACTGTCCTTTTCAATATACTTACGGTATTCATTCAGCGTAGTTGCACCGATACAGCGCAGCTCGCCACGTGCCAGCATCGGTTTCAGAATGTTGCCTGCATCCATAGCACCTTCGGCAGCACCAGCACCGACAACGGTATGCAGCTCATCAATAAACATGATAATCTGACCGGCGCTTTCGCTGACAGCCTTCAATACCTTTTTCAGACGCTCTTCGAACTCACCACGGTATTTGGCACCGGCAACCAGAGCTGCCAGGTCCAGAGCATACAGAGTTTTATTCTTCAGGCTTTCCGGTACATCGCCGGCAATAATACGTCTTGCCAGACCTTCGACGATGGCAGTTTTACCAACGCCAGGCTCGCCGATAAGCACCGGATTATTTTTCTTACGACGCGAAAGGATTTCAATCGTACGACGGATTTCCTCATCACGGCCGATTACCGGGTCCAACTTGCCTTCTTTAGCTTTTGCCGTCAAATCCTGGCCGTATTTTTCCAGCGTCTTTTTAGTTTCATCATTTGCTTCGCTATTTTGATACTGCATAAATGCCGCCTCAACTTTTTTCTTGTCTATACCATATTTACGGAAGAGCGATACAACATCGCTGTCACCGTCACTGGCCATAGCCGCAACCAGCTGGCCGATGCCGATTTCTTCCTTACTTTGTCCCAGAATAGCCATTACTCTGGCAAAGCCGGTACCCATCATCAGCTGACGGTCCTGACCTTTGACTCCGGGGATTTTCTGTACTAAAGCCTTAGCATCCTTGCTGAAAGCATTTTCATCAATGTGCAGGCTCTGCAGCAAATATTTAAAGAAGCCGTCGCTGCCGCACAATGCTGCCAGAACATGTGCCGTTGTCAGCTCCTGGTGATAGTTCATAACTGCCTGCTGCTGAGCAGCCTCCAAGATAGCCTTTACCTCTTCACTGTAGCGTTCATTCATCACGCTGCACCTCCTTCTATCAGGTTCAATAGCGGTCAATAACCGAATGGAGTTGACTCTTTTCCATTTCCGGACCACTATTCACTTTCTAATTGCTATTATATCAGCAAAAGTCAAAAAGTCAAATAGTTTTCTGTGTTAATTCAGTGAAAAATCACCGTCATTTTGTTGACATATTGTTATGTTTGTGGCAATATTAATAACATGTCGTTCTGTCGGCCAAGTACTCTTTACCCCAAAGACCATCGGCTCACCCCGGCCGTTTTGACCTTTATGCGTACTTCCACCAACAGGTCTATAATTATATTATTTGTCATGTTTTATGAGGAGGAAACAAAATGTCACCCACCAGCTTATTGCGCGGTATTGCCTTTTTGCTGCTTTTGCAATGGGTATCCACGCTCATCATCAACGCCCTCGGCGTACCCTTTCCGCCCGCTCTTTTGGGAATGCTTATTTTAACGGCACTTCTCTGCGGCAACGTTATTCCGGCAAGCTCCATCGAGGGCATCTGCGATATCCTGATTTCCAAAATGGGTATGCTGTTTTTACCGGCAGGCGTCAGCGTTATATTATATGTAGATGTTATCAAAGCTGAGCTGCTGCCAATTACCGTTACCATTATCGTCTGCAGCATTGTAGTTCTGGCTGTTACAGCCTTCTTTATCGAAGCAATGCTCAAAGGAAAGGAGAGTCAATGATGCTTTTTCCCGACGCTTTACTTAATTCACCGCTCTTCGGCATCGGTCTGACGGTTATTCTGTACGCTATCAGCGAAATCATCATCGACCGCTTCAGTCTGAACATCATTCCGCCCTTCGTTATCGCCTGCCCTCTGGTCATTGCTGTCATCGTTCTGGCACCCGGCGTAGAGTACAAGCAGTACGAAGCGGGTGCGGAATTCATTAACTTTCTTTTAGGACCGGCAACCATCGCTCTGGCCCTGCCCCTGTACAAGAACCGTGAAATCATCATGGCCAAGGCAGGCGCTATCGTAGGAGGCGTTACACTGGCAACTCTTTCGGCTATCATCGTCGTTTACTTCTGCGGCAAGGCCATGGGTACCAGCGAGCAGGTTCTGCTTTCGCTCATTCCCAAATCCATTACGACGCCAATCGCCATTGATGTTTCCAAAACCATCGGCGGCATTCCAGCATTGACTACTGCTGCTGTTATCTTCACCGGCATGCTGGGTGCAACCTTCAATCACAAGCTGCTGCGTCTTTTGGGAATCAAAAACCATTTGGCTGCCGGTCTTGCTATCGGCGCCTCCAGCCATGGCCTCGGCACCAGCGTCTGCGCCAATGTCAGCCCCATTCAGCTGGCTATCGGCGGTGTAGCGATTGCCCTTACCGGCATCAGCACCTCTATCCTGGCACCGATTTTACTGCCGATTTTAAAAAGCATCTGGTAAGCAGATAAAGCAAAAGCCCAAATTCTCACATACATTTCATGTGGGAATTCGGGCTTTTTTGTTTTTAGAGATGCGGAATAATCCCGCGCAGCTCGGAAAAAATTACTGCCGCCTTATCTGCAGGATATACGCTGCACGGCAGCTGCCGCAGATCCTCCGTGCGCCAACCTTTGTTTTCTTCCGCCAGCTTGGTCAGTGCTTCCTCCAAATCATGTGCCAGCACAACAGCAATCGCATCAAGATAAAATTCGCTGTTGACGCAGGGCTCATCAATCATACTGTGGCTGTGATATGTTTTGTTGTGTCGCCAAACGTAAATGTTCATGCAGCATCCCTCCGTTCATGGTGATATTTGTTTAATTCTTGGGAGGGAGCAGTTTTTCCTGCTTAAAGACCCCAAAGTCGAAACAACGTAAAAAAGGACTACCACGCTAAGCATGATAGTCCTCAAATTATCTGTATATAAATTATTTGCCCAGGATTTCGTTAACGTAGTTTACCGCACTGACAGCGTTCGGTGCATAATGCTCGGCACCGATGGTATCAGCGTATTCCTGCGTGAGCACCGCACCGCCGACAACAACCTGACAGTCACATTCATTATGCAGGGCAGCAATAGTTTCTTCCATTGCGCCTACTGTCGTTGTCATCAATGCAGATAAACCGACAACCTTGGCGTCAGTTTTCTTAGCTGCCTCCACAACTGCTTCCACAGGCACATCCTTGCCCAAGTCAAGCACGCGATAACCATAGTTTTCCAGCAGTACCTTAACGATGTTTTTGCCGATATCATGGATATCACCGTGGACGGTAGCAATAATCACTGTTTCTCCCTGTGTTTCACCCACGCCGACAGCCTCGCGGATAACCTCAAAGGCAGCCTTCGCCGCATCCGCGCTCATCAGAAGCTGCGGCAGGAAGAGAGTTTTCTTTTCAAAGCCATGACCGACAAAATCAAGCGCAGGAATCATATACTTGTTAATGATATCCAAAGGCTTTTCGCTTTCCAGAGCCTTGGCTGCTGCCTGACGCGCAGGTCCCTGCAGTCCTTTGACAATGGCATCGTAAAGTCCCATTTCGCTTACTGTTGTTGCCGCAGCCTTCGGTGCATCTGCATAATGCTGTACGTATTCCTTGCAGCCCTCGTCATAGCCTGCCAGCGCACGATAACCGTAATAAGCATCCATCATCGGCTTGCTCTGCGGATTGATGATGCCGCAAGAAAGTCCTGCTGCCATCGCCATGCTGAAGAAGGTGCTGTTGACAGCATCACGTCCGGGAAGACCGAACGAAATGTTGGAAACACCCATGACGGTATTGATTCCGCGCGCTTTCATGGTGCGGATAACCTCACAGGCAATCGCCGCATTATCGGCACCGGTGGAAATAGTCAGCGCCAACGGGTCTACAACTATATTGCGGCTTTCAATACCGTATTCAGCCGCGCGGGCAATAATTTTTTCAGCCACGGCAATACGTCCTGCTGCAGTAGCGGGAATACCGCTGTCATCAAGGCACAGTGCAACCAGCACAGCGCCATATTTTTTTGCCAGGGGCAGCACATGCTGCAGGCTGTCCTCCTTGCCGTTGACGGAATTAAGCATCGGCTTGCCGTTATAGAGGCGCAGCGCTCTTTCCATTGCTTCGTAATTAGATGTATCAATCTGCAGCGGCGTATCGGTAATCGCCTGCAGTGCCGGCACAGCCTTCGCAGCCATTGCCGCTTCGTCAATACCAGGCGTACCAACGTTAACGTCCAGAATCTGCGCGCCTACGCCAATCTGCTCCAGACCGAGGCGGCACACATAATCAAGGTCGCTGTTGACTAATGCTTCCTTCAAACGCTTTTTGCCTGTAGGATTGATGCGTTCGCCGATAATTATAGGACCTTCGCCAAGATGCACGGCCTTGCCGTAGGAGGATACCGCTGTCAAACGGCAATCACGCGTACCTCCGGGCTGCAGAGTTTTGCATTTGGCAATCATCTGCGCAATATGCTCCGGCGTTGTACCGCAGCAGCCGCCGACTATGCTTGCTCCCTTGCCTGCAAGCTCGTACATCAGCTCCGCATATTCCTCCGGGCCGACATCAAAGCAAGTTTTGCCGTCACGCTGTACCGGCAGACCGGCATTCGGATTGATAATCAACGGCAGGCTGGTTGCTTCCAGCATCTGCGGGAAGAGCTTACCCACCTGCACCGGTCCCAGACCGCAGTTAAAGCCGATGGCATCTACGCCCAGACCTTCGCACATCAGAGCGGCAGCCTCAACCGTAGCACCGGTCAACAGCTTGCCGTCCTCATCAAAGGTCATGGTCACACAAATCGGCAAATCGCTATTTTCCTTAGATGCCAGAACCGCAGCCTTGATTTCGTAGGTATCACTCATCGTTTCGATAAGAATCAGATCCGCACCGGCAGCAGCGCCGTAACGTACCATTTCGCCGTAGGCTTCTACTGCCTTTTCAAAAGGCAAATCGCCATAAGGAGCCAACAGCTTGCCTGTCGGTCCCAAATTCAGCGCAACAAATTTATTTTCCCTGCCACCGCAGGCCTTCTTGGCAATCGCCACAGCCGCTTCGATGGTTTCCTTGCAATCCAGGCCGGAGCCTGCCAGCTTCAACGGATTAGCGCCGAAGGTATTGGATTTTACGATATTGGAGCCTACATCAAGATAACTGCGATGCACAGCCTCTACAATATCGGGGTGTGTAAAATTCCAGCTTTCGGGCAGCTCACCCGGCTGCAGACCGCGTGCCTGCAGCTGTGTGCCGGTGGCACCATCAAAGAACAGCATTTGCTTGCCTAACAATTCCTTAAAATTCATAAATTAAATCTTCTCCTCAAACTTTCTTAATATCAGTATCTCTGTAAGGACAGTTTATATTACTGCAGGTCATACATTTATTCTGCACGCAGGCAGCATCTTCCGATAAGCCGATGATTGCCGTCACCGACTTGGACGGAGCCATCATCAGACCATCCGTCAGCGTCAGGCCGATGCGCTTGGCACAGTTCAGCACTGCGAACAGCTTACGCTGCTCCTCCAGAGGCCAATCTCCGTAACCAGGCGAAAAGCGCGGACGCTGCAGCAGACCGCCGGTTTCAGCCTGCGCCTGCACTTCATCGCAATAGCTTTCAATCAGCGCCGCTGCCACAGCCTGAGCCGCCGCACCTTCAGCAACGCTGATGAGCGCAAGGCGGCGGATGGCTGCGTCCACCCTGCTGCCGAGTGTTGCACCCATAAGCAGCACTGTGTCGCAGCCCTTTAAATGACGCGCCAACGCACGCGAATGAAAGCGTACGCCGCAATCCAACGTTACGCCTGCCTCATCTGCCGTTATCGCATGCTTTTGCAGGATATAACGCGCCTGCACCTCATTGCGCAGCTTCAGATAAACCGTATCCACTAAAATTTCTGCTGCCTTATCTCCTTGCTTGGCCCGCAGATAGCGCAGCGCTTCCTTTTGCTTAAATTCCATAACAACAACCTGACTTTTGCGCCATAGCGCAGGACTATTTATCTACAATCTCTCCGAGATTATTCATAATACCGGCAAAAATTTCCGGCTTGTTCATCGTATAGATGTGTACATTGTCAAAACCATTGGCAATCAAATCAATAATTTGACCGGTAGCATAGGCGATACCTGCCTGCTTCAGTGCCTCCGGCTTATCGGCAAACTTTTCTACCATCGCACGGAACTGCGGCGGCAGCTTAGTACCGCTCAGCTGGCAGATACGGATAATCTGCTTGGCATTCGTCACCGGCATAATACCCGGCACTACCGGCACATTGATGCCCGCACGCAGCAGGCGGAACATATAGTTATATAAAATCGTATTATCAAAAAACATCTGCGTCACTAAAAAGTCAACGCCTGCATCTACCTTATACTTGGTGTTTTCTATATCCTGTTCCAAGGAACCGGATTCGGGATGGCCTTCGGGATAAGCAGCACCGCCGACGCAGAAATCGCCTTGCTGCTTCACAAAACGCATCAGCTCACTGGCATGGGCAAAGCTGCCGATTTCCTCACCCTGCATATCTGCCGGGATATCGCCGCGCAGTGCCAGAATATTTTTTACGCCAAAGCCCTGCAGCTGTCCAAGTACCTCTGCCAGCTTCGCTTCATCAGCCTTTACACAAGTCAGATGAGCCAGAGCCGGCATGCCGTTATCCTCTACTTTTTTGGCCAGTGCTGCCGAATAGCCTACCGTGCTGCCGCCTGCGCCATAGGTGACGCTCATATAGGACGGCTTGCTGGCTGCAATTTTGTTGACAATCTCCAGACTGTTTTGCAGCTCTGCGCCCTGCTTAGGCGGAAACAGCTCGCACGACAGATGAATTTTACCGTTTTTTAAGATATCAATTATTTTTTCAGATGTCATAATAATCCCCCAAAATCAAAAGCATTCGTATGACATTTTAACAGTTAGCGACATCTTTGGCAAACAAAAAGCAGAAGAAATTAACTAATAGGCGATAAAACCTACCAAAATGATAAATATGTTACACACTAAAAATCCCGCAACCAAATAAGCTGCGGGAAGGAAATTCGTTGGCGGAGACGGTGGGATTCGAACCCACGTGCCGCGCAAACGGCAAACTGATTTCGAGTCAGCCGCGTTATGACCACTTCGCTACGTCTCCATTATTCTGTTAGCGCGAATATATTCGCATCAGGTTAGCATTAATATTATATAGGAAAAATCCCGTCTTGGCAACCGCATACTGAAATTATTCCTGCGGCGCGCCGGCTTCAATCCTGCGCTTCGCCTTGTTCTCCTGACGGCGACGGCGGAAAAAGTCGCGCATCACCTGTGCGCATTCCTCCTCACAGATGCCGCTGACAACCTCTGCGCAGTGATTAAGATTTGGATTCGTAATAATATTGAAAATTGATTCCGCACCGCCGGCCTTCACATCGGGGCAGCCATAAACAACGCGGTCGACACGGCCGTTGACAATCGCACCGCTACACATCGGGCAGGGCTCAACGGTAACATAAAGCGCACAGCCGCTCAGACGCCAGCGCCCCAGACACTCGCAGGCCTTGCGGATGACGATGACCTCAGCGTGCGCCGTTGCGTCATGCCACGTTTCACGCATATTGTGCGCAGCGGCGATAACCTCGCCCGTTGTCATGTCCGCCAGCACCGCGCCGATAGGAATTTCACCAAGCTCTGCGGCCTTGCGTGCTTCAGCCAGCGCCAGCTGCATATACTTTTTATCATCCATCAGGCATCCTCCGCCGCTTCCATCAGCAGCTCCCATTTTTCCATCAGCTCGGCAATGGTTTGCTCGTATTCCTCATGCTCTGCTGCCATAGCTGCACTATGCTCAGGACTGGTGTGATTTGCCGGGTCCGCCATCTGCTTTTCCAAAAGGCCCATCATAGCCTCCTGCTCACGAATCTGCAGCTCTACCTTGGGCAGCAGTCGCGCAGCCTCATCCGGGCTGTAACGGCGCTTTTTATCCTCCTGCTTTTTCGCTTTCACAGGGGTTGCGGCAGTCTGTTGCTGCTTTTTAGCCTGTGCCTCCGCATAGGCCGCAGCCTTTTCCGCTTCCTCCTGTGCCTGCGCCAAAGCAGCAGCCTTTTTCTGCTTCTCTTCAAGGTAAAAATCGTAGTTGCCCTTATAGTCCTTAACCTCTAAATCCTCAATCTCCCAGATGCGGTCCGCAACCTCGTTGACGAAATAACGGTCATGGCTTACTACCAGCACTGTGCCGTCAAAGGCCTCCAGCGCTGCTTCTACCGCTTCGCGCGCCATAATATCAAGATGGTTTGTCGGTTCGTCAAGCACCAGACAGTTGGCGCCGTCCAGCACCAGCTTCAGCAGCACCAGGCGTGCCTTCTGACCGCCGCTCAGCTCACCGATTTTCTTAAAGACATCATCACCGTGGAACAGCATACCGCCAAGCATGGAGCGTGTATGCTCTTCCGTAAAGCCGTATTCAACAACAAAGTTTTCCAACAGCGTCTGCTCCGGTTTCAAGCGCTCATAGCTCTGCGAAAAATAACCGATCTGCACTCTGCTGCCAATCTTAGCCTTACCCTTCAGCGGTGCAATTTCGCCCAAGATAGTACGCAGCAGTGTCGTCTTACCGGTACCGTTGGCACCCAAAAGTGCAGCCTTTTCACCGCGGCGCAGTGTCAGATTAATACCCTTGGCCAATACCTTCTCACCGTAGCCTATGGTCAGGTCCTCCATAATCAGCACTCTGTCCGCACATTCGGCAGCAGGCGGCAAACGCAGCTCAAACTCTTCGTGCTGCACCGGCGCATCAATACGCTCCAAACGGTCCAGCTGTGACTGACGGCCGCGCGCCATTTTACTCTTGATGCCAGCCTTGAAGCGACGGATATAAGCCTCCGTACGCGCAATATAATCCTGCTGCGCATTATAGGCAGCAGTCAGCGTACTGCTCTGAATCGCCTTCTGCTCCAGATAACGGCTGTAATTGCCCTTAAAGGATTGCAGCTTGCCGCCCTCCATCTCCAGAATGCGCATAGCAACATTATCAAGGAAGGCACGGTCATGGCTGACAACGAGCAGACCGCCCTTAAATTCCTGCAGATACTTTTCCAGCCACTGCGTCATTACAATATCCAGATGGTTTGTCGGTTCGTCCAGAATCATGAAGTCGGGATTACGCACCAGTGCCGCCGCCAGCATCAGGCGTGTCTTTTGGCCGCCGCTCAGTGTTGCCGCATCATGCTGCCACCAATCCTCGGTATAGCCCAAACCGATAAGCACACGCTTAATGCGGTTTTCGTAATTATAGCCGTCAATAAATTCGTAACGTTTAAGTACGCGTCCGTATTCCTCCAGGCAGCTGTCCAGCTTTTCGCCCTGCAGCTTGCCGGAATCAGCCTCCAGCTGTGCCAGCTTTTGGCGCAGGCTGCTGATTTCCGGACAGGCTGTCTGCATAAACTGCCAGATAGTGCCGCGGATATCGGTAAAGCCCTGCTGTACATAGCCCACACTGATACCGGGCTCGAATTTTACCGCACCGCTGTCAACCCATTCAGGCTGCAGCAGGCAACGCAGCAGCGTCGTCTTGCCGCTGCCGTTGACGCCTACAAGACCGACATGCTCGCCCTGCTCTACCATGAAGCTGACGTCCTTAAATATTTCATGAATGCCAAATGCTTTGGCTATTTTATCTACTACTAATTGCATAACCATTCTCCTTTTAACAACTATTATAACACCTTCCGGCATTATACTCAAAAGGCTCTGTTATATTCTTATATTTTCGTGCATTACATAAAAAGAGGCTGCCGCATCAGCGGCAACCTCCATATACTTTTAAGATTTATGAGCCATAGCAACCTGAGTTTTGGTCTGAACCAAGCTCTTGTGATGCTTGCGCCAACGATAGCACAGCATCGGCACCACCAGCATCGGTACGCCGGCGTACAGCGTCTGGCGTAAATCCGGTGTCAAAGCAATTACTGCCAGACAGAAAACCTGCGACCAGATACCGAAATGCGTAACATACGGGAAGAACGGTGTTTTATACTTCAGAGTATCCTCCTTGCCTTCGGCAATCAGACGGCGGCGGAAATTATATTGGCTCCAGCAAATGGAAATCCAAGCCATTGCTCCGGTAAAGCCGGATACTGCCAGCAAATAAGTATACAGTGTAGAATCGGGATTAAAGGTGTAGAAAACGATAACTGCCCAGCAGGCACACACAGAAACGATAATGGAATTCTGCGGCATACCGTTTTTATTGAGCTTACCCAAAAACGCCGGTGCCATATCCATGCGAGCCAGCGCATGCAACGCACGCGCACCGCCATACAGGCCGGAGTTAGCGCAGGAAACACCTGCAACCAGCACTACAAAGGCAATCGCAGAGGCTAAGCCGTCAAAGCCGTATTCTGCCAAAGCAGCAGCAAACACGCTCTCCTTCAGGCTGGCCTTATCCCACGGCATAATGGACAGCAATAACGTAATAGGAATGATATATAAAGCAATGACACGCCAGGAAACATTACGAACCGCAATAGGAATGCTTTTAGCAGGATCCTTGCATTCGCCCGCAGCCAGACCGATGATTTCGGTACCCTGGAAGTTAACCAGAATAATAACCATGGTCAGCACAATCGGCCAATATCCCTGAGGAGCAAAGCCGCCTTGCCCCAACAGCACCTTAGCGCCTAAATAGCCCTGCTCACCGACAAGACCACAGACTATTAAACCGGCAACGCCGCAAAAGCCAACAAGGGCAGCAATTTTGATAATAGAAAGCCAAAATTCGCTTTCACCAAAATTATCAACATGAAAAAGGTTAATTACAGTCACCAGCAGGCCAAAAAGAATTGCCCACCACAGCTGACTGACGGCAGGTACAAAATTATTCATAATAATACCCGCAGCAATCATTTCAGACGGCACGTAAGCCATCCAGTTCAGCCAATAGGCCCAGCCAACGCCACAAGCCCAGGTTGAGGATATATTCTCACGTGCGTAGGTAACAAAGGAACCGGAAATAGGCTTAGCTACAGCCAGCTCCGCCAGGCACAGCATAACGCATAAGACGATTGCACCGCCAAAAAGATAAGAAAGGATAATAGCAGGTCCGGCCTGCTCAATCGCATATCCGGCACCTAAAAAATAACAGCTGCCGATGATGCCACCTAAAGAAATCATCTGTAAGTGTCTGTTCTTTAAACTTCTATTCATGGATTGCTCGTTCATTACCTTAATAACACAACCTTTCTTGAGCATATGTGTGGAACCTTCCGTTCCGCCTTAATTCTTGTGATATGATTTTACTACAAAAAACCGCGTTTGTATAGCAAAAAATGCACTAAAATCAGCAATTTTACAAAAAAAATCTATTTTCCTCTTTTTTCCGCTGTTTTGCATCATTTTCAAGCAGACTTCTTCGCAATTCTCTACAAAAAATACTCCCCCGCCATCCCAGCAATGACAAGGGAGTAAACAAAGAAGGCTCCTTTAAAGATGGTTGAACAGACTCCAGCAATGCATGCAGATACAGCCAAGCGCACTGACGAGCAGCATGCAGCTTATTGAGAGCTTAAGGCCGTTTTTCAGTAAATCATCAGGATTCAGGCCATAGGTTACACCCACGGCACGCGTGCTGACCGGCAGAATAAAAGCACAGTTGACAGCAACGATTGAAGTCAGGATATAAGGAATGGGGTTCAGCCCCAGCTGCTGCGAAATGCTTTGTACTACCGGAATTGAGATAGAAGCCGCCGCGGTATTGCTGCTGATTTCCGTCAGGAAGGTAGCAAAGAGCGTCAGGCTGAACATCGTTTCCCAGCCTCCGCTCAACGACAGCAGCGTAATTACCTTGGCAATCTGCGTTGCCGCACCGGTTTTCGTAATCAGCTGCCCCAACGCCAGACCGCCGGAAAAAAGGAATATCATACCCCACATGATGCCCTTTTCAGCCTCACGCCATGTAAGAAGCAGCTGGCCTGTTTCGTTGCGCAGCATAAAGGTGAGCATGCCGAAGGTGAAGAAAACATAGGCAGGCTTCATCAGCGGCAGATACTGCACGTAAAGCGGACGGACGAAGGCCAACCCTGTTGCGAGAATAAAAAGCCACAGTCCTAATTTCTCGCCGCGACTCATCGGGCCGAGCTTGGCATAAGCAGCACGGAAGTATTCCTTGCCGCCGTCAAGACGTTTAACAGGCAGCGGCAGATGCAGCAGATAAGCCAGAATAAGCAGCATGATGATGAACAAAAGCGGCAGAAAGCGGATAACCCAATCAACATACATGAATTCGTGTCCCGTGAGCTTTTCCAGATAGCTGATTGCTACCAGGTTGGAACTGCTGCCCAAAGGTGAGCCGAAGCCGCCGAAGCCTGCGCCCCAGACGATGGCCAGCAGAATCGGTGTTGCTATGGGATTGTCGGTAATCTGCTGCTGCCCCAAAAAGCGCAGCATGCTTACAGCCACCGGCAACAGAATCATAACAACGATGACGTTTGGCAAAAAGATGGACAGCAGCGTTGAAGCTACCAGCCAGACGCAAATCTGCTCGCGCATAGACGTTCCCAAGCCGCAAAGGCTTTTTATCGCCAAACGCTTATCAAGATGTGTTTTTTCCCACACCAGACTGATAAGATCACTGCCGACAAGCAGCACGACGATTTCCGAAAAGTATTTGCTGATAATCCCCTCCATCGGCACCATGCTGAAGATAGCGTTCAGCGGAATCGGCAGCAACGAGGTTACGGCAATATTTACCGGACGCAGCACCCACCACAGTCCCATCCAGAAAATCGTGGCAATAGCGGCCGCCTGCTTAAATTCAATAACAGGTGCCAACAACAGCAGGACTACAAGAAAAAGTAAGGGACCTGACAAAACATTCAACGAACGGTGTTTTTTCATAATAACAGCTTCCTCTCCGAGTTAAATAGAAGTTTGCCTTCTATTTTTGTATTTACTTAATTCTACTCCCGTTCTATAATTAAGTAAAAGACTTTATTTTGATTATTATAATCATATTTTTTGATATTTTAAGGAGATGCTGCTATGGATTTCGCTTTTTACAGAAACTTTATCACTGTTGCCGAAACAGGTAATCTCAGCGCCGCGGCCAAACGTTTGGGGATTGTACAACCGGCGCTCAGCGCACAGATGAAGGCTATCGAAAGAAACTACGGCGTGCAGCTTTTCAAAATGCAGCGCGGTAAGCGCCACATTGAACTGACGGAAGCAGGCGAAACCTTTTTGCAGCAGGCGCGTCAGCTGTGCAATACGGAAGATGATATCAGCCTGCGTATGCAGGCCTTCGGCAGGCGTGCCGCAGGTACGCTGCGCTTCAGCGTGTCACACGTGCGTACCGACTATTTCCTGCGCAGCTATCTTATTCCCTTTGCCAAGGAAAATCCCGGCATCAGCTATCAGTTTCACGATGCTACGGTAGAGCAGCAACAGCAGCAACTGGAGGCGGGCAGTATTGACTTTGCCTTTGCCAATGCGCCACTGCCTGCGGCGCACAATTTTGCTACTATCAAGGTGCAGCGGGAGAGTTTTTATGCTTTCTATAATGTTGAATTTGCGGTTCCGTGGGCAAATAAAAGCATGCTTTCGCCGGAGGATTTGGCGGGTGTGCCCTTGTGCTGTAATTATGGCAGCTATGCGCTTTTGCGCAGTGTGTTTAAGGATTATGCGGTTAAGCCTAATGTCGCCTTTATTGCTACTACGGCGGAAAGTGCGCTTACTTTTGCTACAAGCGGGCTTGGGGTCGCGGTTGTTGCGGCGTTGGAGAGTGATGCGGTACCGCCGGGGATGGTGCGGCGGCAGGTGGTTGACAATAAGCTGCATTTTGATCAGACGTTGTATTGGAGTAAGGAGCATAAATTATCGCCTGCGGCGGAGAGGTTTTTGGAGTTTTTCCGCAAGAGGATTTAAGCTTGTTACTTTTCCACGGAAGGAAAAGTAACCAAAAGTTCCTTTGACCGCGCGCAGGATTCCGGTGCTTTTCGCCATGCGTTTGCCGCGAACCGAAGTTACGTTGGTGTGCTATAGAAGAAAGCGATGTCGGTTGAGCGTCAAACGAAGGAGAAGTTCCCAAAACAGCGCAGGCTGTGCGAACAAAGACGCTCGACTGTAGCCAGCATCCGTTCCTGTCCGGCGCGGCACGGAGTATGTGGAACGTGCGGAGGGAAAATTATATATGCGAAGCACAAAAAACGCCCACGTTCTTTCGAACGCGAGCGTTAATTTTTTGCTGTTATTCTTTTGGTGTTGCTTCGTCTGCATTAGCAGCAGCTTTCGGTGCATCTGCTTCAGCAGCAGGAGCTTCAGCCTTTGCATCAGCTTCGGCAACGGGAGCAGCAGCTATTTCCTCATCCACAACAGATTGCTGTACTAATTGCAGCTTTTCTTCTGCGGTAAGGATATGACCGTATTTTACCAGCTGGTTGATTTCTTCCTCTTCCAGAGTTTCCTTCTCCATCAGAGCTTTAGCAATCACATGCAGCTTGTCGATATTGTCGGACAGCAGCTTTTCAGTAGCAGCATAAGCATCTTCCATAAAGTAGCGTACCTCTTTATCAATTTCGGCTGCCACTTCTTCACTGTAATCCTTGTCGCGGGCAATGTCGCGGCCCAGGAATACCTGATCCTGACGATGACCAAAGGTTACAGGTCCGATGTTTTCACTCATGCCGTATTCGCAAATCATCTGGCGTGCCAGTTGAGTTGCACGCTGCAGATCATTGCTGGCGCCGCTGGAAATTTCCTTCAGCACCAGAGCTTCGGCAACACGGCCACCCAGCAGCACCTTCAGCTCATCGAGCATTTCGCTGCGGGTTGCATAATACTTATCTTCCTTAGGCAGGCTCAGGGTATAACCACCGGCACGGCCACGCGGAATGATGGTAACCTTATGTACAGGGTCAGTGTGTTCAAGCAGCATACCAACGATGGTATGACCGCCTTCATGGTAAGCAGTCAGGCGTTTTTCCTTATCACTGATGACACGGCTCTTGCGCTCCGGTCCCATGATAACACGCTCGGCAGCCTCTTCCATTTCCGGCATATTGATAGCCTTCTTGTCCTTGCGGGCAGTCAGCAGCGCTGCTTCATTAACAAGGTTGGATAAATCAGCACCGGTAAAGCCGGGAGTACGCTGAGCGATTACGTCCAGATTTACATCCTGTCCCATCGGCTTGCCCTTAACATGTACCTTCAGGATTTCGGTACGTCCCTTAATATCAGGACGGTCTACTACAATCTGGCGGTCAAAACGGCCGGGACGCAGCAGTGCCGGATCCAGAATATCAGGACGGTTAGTTGCGGCAATCATAATGATGCCTTCGTTAGCACTGAAACCGTCCATCTCAACCAATAATTGGTTCAGAGTCTGCTCGCGCTCGTCATGGCCACCGCCAAGACCGGCACCGCGCTGACGGCCTACGGCATCAATCTCATCGATAAACACGATGCAGGGTGCACTTTTCTTTGCCTGGTCGAACAAATCGCGTACACGAGATGCGCCGACACCGACAAACATTTCTACGAAGTCAGAACCGGAAATACTGAAGAACGGAACTCCCGCTTCACCGGCAACTGCCTTCGCCAACAAGGTTTTGCCTGTACCCGGAGGGCCATAGAGCAAAACACCTTTAGGAATCTTAGCTCCCAAGTCATTATACTTCTGCGGATGCTTCAGGAATTCGACAACCTCTTCCAGCTCCTGCTTGGCTTCTTCAGCACCGGCAACATCCTTAAAGGTTATCTTCAGTTTTTCCTCATCGTAGCGACGCGCACGGCTCTTGCCAAAGTTCATCACCTTGCCGCCACCGGCACCGCCCTGATTCATCAGCATGAACCACAGGCCTACGATAATCAGCATCGGCAAAATAGAGCTGAGAATGCTCATCCACCAAGGTGGTTGCGGCGGCAGCTCTGCCTTAATGTCTACTTTCTTTGCTTCCAGCTTTTCTACCAACTTGCTGTCATTAGGCGCAACGGTAGAAAATTCCTTGCCATCCTTTAATTTACCGCTGATAACGTTATCAACAATAGTTACCTGTTTGATTTCATCCTGCTGCACATGCTGCA
>ULVI01060214.1_pt1 | contig 28217 bp, 25 predicted proteins | sample 1959331 | NCBI WGS metagenome assembly ULVI01 (sample SAMEA4835782, study PRJEB28245) | human gut metagenome | biome: gut microbiome; material: fecal sample | place: Denmark | collected 2008 | reverse complement strand
AAGAGATTGCTGTGTCAGCTTGATATGTTCAAATGCTAATTAAATATAGCATACAGCTATGAATTTTTCCATTGCGTTCCCCTGACTTCGGAATAGTGGCAGGGTTGGCTATCCTTGTTTTGCTTTGTGCTTCTCTACCGTACATGAGCATTTCACGCAGGAATATATTGCTTGCGTGGATGTCGATACATATATCCGCACCCTTTATATCGTTCATGATAGCGGCTGCTATATGCTCTGCGACCGCACCTGTTTCCGAACCCGGAAATATCATATTCATATCAAGGTCAAATATCGGCATTTCACGTTTTATCGAATCCATTCCAAGCGGATTCATAGACGGATATATGTCAACAATACCGTTCAGAAGATGTCCGTTCTCACCAAGCCTTCTTATAAGTTCATAGCAAACATACTGCCCTTCCAACTCGTCACCGTGTATACCGGTAACTATGCAGATACGTTTCTCTTTACCGGTAAGGTTATACGGTTCAAAATGATTCTTTTTTATTCTCATCCGCTCGTTCACAGGGAGCGAAACAGATACAACATCCTGTAACAAATGATTACCTCCGCAAATCTGGTGTTGATATAAGTATATTCGCTTTTGGGCGTATTGTCAAGATTCGCTATATAAGATATTCTGCGCTTATTCCGAGTACCTGTGCTATCCTGAAAGCATTGTCAACCGCTATTGAGGTAAGCTTGGTACGGCCGAGTTCATAATTTTCTACAGTCTTGAAAGCTATTCCGGTCTTGTCTGAAAGTTCTTTTCTGGAAATACCGCATTTATTCCTGAAATGAGTTATACGATTCTTGTTCGTATCTATCTTGACGGTAGATACGTTTCTTCCGCTTTCATCGGTAAACGAACGTGGATTATCTGAAATAAACCTGTCAATGGCGGTCATAAGTTCAATCGGAGAATCGATATAATTCTGCTTTACAAATTTATCGAGATTGATATCGCTCTTGAAAAATTCCCTGTAATCGCCGTCTTCAAGTATCGACTTTCTGCCGTGAATATCGGTAATCACGTCAACATACAGCCACTCAATATAACTCTTGACAAATTCAACGGTGTTATTCATTTTTCGTCTGCATTCACTGCAATAATCGTTTATGCAATCGTTGACGGTATTCTCATAAATTCCTTGCCTGAATATAACGGTATCGGTATGTCCGCATGGCTTGTGATAAATCTCAATACTGCCGCCGACATAAACGTCATCCTGCAATCCGAAAAGCTGTAGTACATTTATATTTTCATATTCATTTTCTGCAAGTCTGTCTTTAAATACTTTCTTATCCATATTTATACCTTCCTGCTGTCCACACAATATAAAAAAGGCGCAAAACATTTCTGCTTTGCGCCTTTGCCGCTATTATTATACAGCTTTTTTCAGTAATTGTCAATAGTTCGTGCGCCAAATCTGCAAGTTCTGTTTAAAAACTATGCAAAAAGTGCGGCATATCAGCTGTCAAACTGAGAATTATAAAGCTCTGCATAGAAGCCGTTTTTCTCCAAAAGCTCCTCGTGGTTACCCTGCTCGATAATATCTCCGTCCTTTAGCACCAGTATCAGGTCAGCGTCTTTTATAGTAGACAGGCGGTGTGCGATAACAAAGCTTGTTCTGCCCTTCATAAGGTTGTCCATAGCTTTTTGTATCTGTATCTCTGTGCGGGTATCAACTGAGCTTGTAGCCTCGTCAAGAATCAGTATCTTGTTATTTGCAAGAATCGCTCTTGCTATTGTAAGAAGCTGTTTCTGACCCTGCGATACGTTGGATGCCTCCTCGTTGAGTTCCATATCATAACCGCCCGGAAGCGTCCTTATGAAATGGTCAACGTGAGCCGCTTTTGCGGCGGCAATAACTTCATCATCTGTCGCATCAAGCTTTCCGTATCGGATATTCTCCATAATACTGCCCTTGAACAGCCAGGTATCCTGAAGCACCATTCCGAAAAGCTCTCTAAGCTCGCTTCTGTCGAAGTCTGCTATGTCATACCCGTCAATGAGTATCCTTCCGCCGTTAAGCTCATAGAAACGCATAAGCAGTTTGACAATGGTTGTTTTTCCTGCGCCGGTAGGACCAACGATTGCTATCTTCTGACCTTGCTTTACGTTTGCACTGAAATCATTAATGATTATCTTTTCTGGATTGTAGCCGAAACGGACGTGTTCAAACGTTACATCACCGGTAATATCAAGAGTTGTCACATTTCTTGTATTGCCCGACGTATCTGTAAGCATAGCGTGTTCCTTTGCACATTGCTCTTCTTCGTCCTCTGCCAGGAATTCAAATACACGCTCTGCGGCAGCGGCTGTTGACTGGAGCATACTTGATACCTGTGCCATTTGTGTTATCGGCTGTGTGAAGTTCTTTACATACTGAATAAACGACAGTATATCGCCGACCATAATTGTTCCGTTTGCGGCAAGGAGACCACCGAGTACGGCAACTCCGACATAACCGAGATTTCCGACAAAGGTCATGACCGGCATCATTATGCCTGAGAAGAACTGTGATTTCCAAGCCGATTTGTATAAGATATCATTAGCTTCATCAAAGTCTTTTATAACACGTTCTTCCCTGTTGAAAGCCTTTATGATATTATGACCGCCGTATACCTCTTCAACCTGTCCGTTTATATGACCAAGATACTCCTGCTGTGACTTGAAGTATTTCTGCGATATCTTTACAACAATAAGCACCAGTGCCAGCGATACCGGCAATATAAGAATTGCCACAAGCGTCATAAGCGGGCTTATAGACAGCATCATAACAAGCACACCGATAATTGTCGTTATCGATGTGACGAGCTGTGTTATACTCTGATTCAGGTTCTGTGCAAGAGTATCTACATCGTTTGTAACTCGTGAAAGAGCTTCGCCGTTTGTACTGCGGTCAAAATAATTCATCGGCAGACGGTTTATCTTTGCAATAAGCTCCTTACGCAGTCTGTAGCTGACCTTCTGTGATACGCCGGTCATCAGCCAGCCCTGTATAAACGAACAGATACTGCTGATAAGATAAAATCCTATAAGCAAAAGAAGTATAGCGCCGAGCGTATCAAAGTTTACGTCGCCCGTACCGTTCACCTTAGCAATAATGCCGTTGAAAATCTCCGTTATGGCATTACCCATCAGCTTAGGACCGATTATATTGAAAACAGTTGATGTTATGGCAAAGATCACAACGAAAACAAGCGCAAGTTTATATTCACTCATATATCTTGCAAGTTTTCCGAGACTGCCCTTGAAATCCTTTGCCTTTTCCACAGGTGCGCCGAGTCCTCTTCTATGAGAATTACTCATTGTCAGTAACCCCCTTTGAATTGTCTATTGCAGCAAGATCTTTCTGGGATAACTGCGAGTGTGCTATCTGTCTGTAAACCTCACAGCTCTGCATAAGCTGTCCGTGAGTTCCTATACCGGCTATCTTACCTTCATCAAGTACGACTATCTTGTCGGCGTTAAGTATTGTACTTATACGTTGTGCAACGATGATTATCGTACAGTCGTGAATATTATCGGCAAGTGCATTTCTGAGCTTGACGTCTGTCTTGAAGTCAAGCGCCGAGAAACTGTCGTCAAACAGGTATATTTTTGGCTCTTTCGCTATTGCACGAGCAATTGACAGACGCTGTTTCTGTCCGCCCGATACATTTGTACCTCCCTGAGAAACAGGTTCATTGTATTTTTGCGGCTTGCTGTCAATAAATTCAGACGACTGTGAAACATCAGCGGCAAGCTTTACTGTTTCTTCGCTTGCGTTCTCTGCTCCGAATTTTATATTGCTGTCGATAGTACCTGAGAACAATACGCCTTTCTGCGGCACAAGACCGATTATTTCGCGAAGAGAATGCTGTGTCACATCTCTTATATCCGTACCGTCAATAGTGATCCTGCCGGCAGTAACATCAAAGGATCTGGGAATAAGATTGATAAGCGTTGATTTGCCGCTTCCCGTACTGCCTATAATGGCTGTTGTTTCGCCTGCATTTGCAGTGAAATATATATCCGTCAGCACATCTTCCTTTGCATCGGGATAGCGGAACGAAACGTGATCAAATGTAACATTGCCTCTGAGCGTTGACTTGTCGAAAGTTCCTGCACCGGGCTTGTCTTCGATACTCTTCTTTGCTGTTATGACTTCGTTTATCCTGTCTGCCGAAACTGCGGCTCTCGGCAGCATTATTGATATCATAGTCAGCATAAGGAACGACATTACTATCTGCATTGTGTAAGTTATGAATGCCATCATATCGCCGACCTGGAGCGAACCGTCCGATATCTGACCGGCGCCTACCCATATGATAAGAACAGTGATAAGGTTCATTATCATCATCATAAGCGGCATCATAAATGTCATTGTGCGGTTTGTAAACAGCATCGTTGACGTAAGATCCCTGTTTGCCTTATCAAAACGATCCTCTTCATATTTTTCACGGCTGAAGGCACGGATAACAGGCAGACCGGTAAGTATCTCCCTTGCAACAAGGTTCAGCTTATCGACCAGTTTCTGCATCAGCTTGAATTTAGGCATCGCAATCTTCATAAGCACCATTACAACGGCAAAGATCACTATTACCGCAAGCGCTATAATCCACGCCATACCCGTACCGGTAGTCAGTACCATAAATACTCCGCCTATACCGAGTATTGGAGCGTATATAACCATTCTCAGAAGCATTACAATAACCATCTGTATCTGCTGTATATCATTCGTGCTTCTGGTAATAAGACTTGCCGTGGAGAACTTGTCGATCTCGGCGCTTGAGAAACCGACAACATTCTTGAACACCTTAGCCCGTAAATCTCTTCCGACCTTTGCCGCTGTTGTAGCAGCAAAGAAACCGACAGTCACGGATACCGCCATCATAAGAAGTGCGATAAGAAGCATTTTTCCGCCGGCTGACAGCAGATAGTTTTGCTGTAATACGTTCATATCAACGCCCAGCGATGAATATTCGTCTTTTACAAAGCGTACTGCCGACTGCTCGGTAATAGTTCCGGGCATATCCGATAATTTATCAAGAGATGCCGATAAATCAGTATCGCCCATCGCTCCCGCGCCTGCAAGTGCGGTAATGATCGTCAGAGCATTCGCTTTACCTTCTTCAATTCCGAGAGCCTGTCCTGCCTGTTCAAACGATGTGAACGGCAGAGCCACTCCCTGCTTTTCTGCCATAGCCGAAAAATCTTCAAAAGAAAGTTCTCTCATCATTTCAGCCGCAGTCATAGGTATTCCTATGGCATCAATAAGCTGTGTCTTTTCATCTGAAGTAATATCATTCAGAAAATACACATCATTGTCTTTTGACGCAGGAAAGCGGTCTTTCCGAGAATCGGTCGCTTTCCCTTTTTTCACAAGAGTATAGCTTTTTACAAATATGCTTTTCTGCTCATCATTCATAAAAGCTTCAAGCGCATTAAAGCTGTCAACGCTCAGCGCATCTGCCGCCGCATTTTCTATACCGCCGTTCTGTATACCTATATCCACGATATCCGATGTGTATTGCGGTAAGGTAAGGTCGCCCCAAGCCTGAATTATAAGCAGTACAATTATCAGCAAAACCTGCGGTATGCTGTTTTTGAGATACCCGAATATTTTACACAAATACTATGCTCCCTTTCTCTTACTTCAGTTCAGCCGACTTTTCGTAAGCGTTTGCAAAACGCAGAACAAGCTCGATAAGCTTATCTGTATCCTCTTCGCCGAGTATCTTTGCTATATTTTCAAGTCGTGTGAATATCTCGTCATATTTTGCTTTTGCCGTTGCTCTGCCGTTTTCTGTGAGTCTGATGTATGTTACCCTTCTGTCATTCTTAAGAACGACCCTCTCAACATAACCCTTATCCTCCAGCTTGTTGACAGTCTGTGAAAGATTCGGTCTGGTAAAATTAAGATAGCTGTTAAGCTCGCTCAGTCCGAACAGCTCGGTATCGGGTCTTTCCGCAACGATCTGTGTCATTGCCCAGAAAATGCCTGTTTCGCTCGCGTTAAGTCCATCCATTATTCTGTATTGCCTTGGCTGAGCCGAAAACTTACCAAGCGCAATTATAAGTTTCATTATTCTGTCGTCCATTTTGTTATCCTCCTGCACTCCGCAGATTTTCCCATACAATCTGCATTTAAAGCAAACCTCTTGCTTACCGAATGATAATATGTTATACTTCTTATGTTAACGGATTATAAATTTAATTAACTTCTTTGAACGGAGCAGAAATGAAAATAATTGATACCGATATAGCAATTGTCGGCGGCGGCGCATCAGGACTGGTTGCAGGCATTGCTGCCGCACGATACGGCTGTAACAATATAACCATTCTCGAAAAACTGCCAAGGGTCGGCAAAAAAATATTATCTACCGGTAACGGAAGATGCAACCTTACAAACAGCTTCATCTCGGCAGACGACTATGACGGCGACACTGAGTTATTGTCGTATATAAGCGGCGATATAGAAAATTCGGAAGAATTCTTTTCTTCCCTGGGACTGCTCTGCCGTGCAGATGATACCGGCAGAGTGTATCCTTTCAGCAATACAGCTGCATCGGTGCTTGACACACTGCGATTTGCCGCTGATTTTGCCGGTATCAATACGATCTGCGAATATTCTGTCGCAGATATAAAGAAAGCAAAAAACTGCTTTATCATAACTAACGGAGAAACAGAGGTCAGAACAAGACGCGTTATAATTGCCACCGGCGGAAAAGCCGCCCCGTCACTCGGAACTACAGGTGACGGATATGCGCTGTGTAAAAAGATAGGACACTCGTCAACTAAGCTATATCCTGCATTAGCCCCTATAAGAACAGATGTCGGACTTGTAAAAGCGGTAAAGGGATTGCGTATCGCAGCCGATGTTTCACTGCTTGCAGGCGGAAAGATAATTGACAGGCAGTCAGGTGAAGTCCAGTTCGCAGACGGCGCTCTGTCAGGTATCTGCATATTCAATCTGTCGGCAACAGCCGCAAAGTATGTTGACAAAGGCGAGATATCGCTTGATACAGCACCCTCGCTCGGCAAAGAAGAACTGTACAACATAATAAAAAGCGCGGCTGAAATAAGGGCTACGCTTCCTTGTGAAGAACTTCTGACAGGAATATATCACAAACGCATAGGTCAGGCTATACTGAAAAAGGTTGGTGTCGTCTTTTCAAAAACCTGCGGTGAAATAACGCCAAAGGAAATATCTCTGATTTGCACTGCCGCAAAAGACAGCAGATATCCAGTTAAAGGAGTATCCGACTGGAGCCTTGCGCAGATTACCTGCGGCGGTATACCGGCAAACGAAGTTTCAGATAAGCTGGAATCGCTCAAAGCAAGCGGATTATACCTTTGCGGCGAAATACTCAATATTCAGGGAAGATGCGGCGGATATAATCTCGACTGGGCATGGAAAAGCGGTTATACCGCAGGTATGAATGCAAGCCTTTCTTTATTGGAGTAAGTAATGATCAAATACAGCAATATAAAAATGCCGCTCGAACATACAACGGGCGACATAGCGACATTTATAAGCAAAAAATTAAAGCTTGAAAAGCTTAAACCGACTGACATCAAAATAATCAGACGTTCTGTTGACGCCCGCCACAAGGACGATATACATTTTGTCTATACGGTTGCTTTTCAATATGATAACGAAAACGGCATACTAAAAAAGAATGCGGGCAACAAAAATGTTTCCTTATATAAAGAAACACCGTATTCTCTTCCCCGAAAAGCACAACTTTCAAATCGTCCCGTGATAATCGGCTTTGGTCCTGCGGGAATGTTTGCGGCGCTGTATCTTGCGCAGTGCGGAGTGCGACCGATAGTGCTTGAACGCGGTCTTGACGTAGACAGCCGCAAGGAAAAAGTACGCTTATTCTGGGAAAAAGGCATACTCGATACAGAATGCAACGTGCAGTTCGGCGAGGGCGGTGCTGGTACTTTTTCGGACGGCAAGCTCAACACAGGCGTAAACGACCCGCTGTCACGGATAGTCTTTGAAGAGTTTGTCCGTCACGGTGCGCCCGAAGAAATTATGTATGACGCAAAACCTCATATAGGCACTGATAAGCTTTCAGCAACAGTTAAAAATATCAGAAACGATATTGTTTCACTCGGCGGTGATGTAATATTCGGCGCAAAATTCTGCGGCTATGATACCGAAAACGGCAGAATTAAAGCCATAAGCTATATAAAAAACAATACTGAAATTACCATCGAAACCGACAACGTGATTCTTGCCATAGGTCACAGTGCAAGAGATGTATTCTATCTTCTAAAAAACCGCAACGTTACTATGCAGGCAAAAAACTTCTCGATAGGTGTCAGAATAGAACACAAACAATCGGATCTCGACCGCAGTATGTACGGCAATATGAGCGGACACCCTGCGCTCCCGCCCGCCGACTATAAGCTTTCCGTACACGATGAAACAGGCAGAGGTATTTATACATTCTGTATGTGCCCGGGCGGCGTGGTTACCGCTTCTTCTTCCGAAGAAAACACGATAGTCACAAATGGTATGAGCTGCTATGCCAGAAACGGTGAAAATGCAAACAGCGCCGTTCTCGTCGGCATTACCCCTGATGATTTTGATAAAGACGATATTATGGCAGGCATTGAACTGCAACGGAAAATAGAAAAAGCCGCCTACAAAGCGGCAGGCGGCAATTATAAAGCACCTGTTTCCTTAGTCGGCGACTTTCTCAGTAAGCGTACTTCCGAAAAATTCGGCAACGTAACCCCTTCCTACCCAATCGGCACAAAATTTGTACCGCCCGATGAATACTTACCCGATTTTGTATGCGATGCACTTAGGTTCGCACTGCCGCAGTTTGCTAAAAAAATCAGCTGCTTCGGCTTACCTGACGCAGTCATGACAGGACCGGAAACAAGAAGTTCCTCGCCTGTGAGAATAGTAAGGGACAAAAACCTTTCGTCGGTCAGCGTAAAAGGCTTATATCCTTGCGGTGAGGGTGCAGGGTATGCAGGCGGTATCGTAACCGCCGCAATGGACGGACTGAGGTGCGCTATGGCTGTACTCGGCAGGGATTTTGCGAAGCGCTAACTGCACAGGCTTTCCATATCCTTTTTAAGCCGTTTTATAATGCGCTTTTCAAGACGTGATATATAACTCTGGGAGATCCCGATCATATCGGCGACCTCCTTTTGCGTTTTTTCGGGACGGTTGTTGAGTCCGAAACGAAGTTCCATTATCAGCTTTTCCCTTTCGTCCAGCTTTTCTACCGCTTCAAGAAGTACACGCTTTTCCGCTTCATTTTCGATGTTGACGCTTACAGTATCATCATCCGTTCCGAGAATATCCGACAAAAGCAGTTCATTGCCGTCCCAGTCAACATTAAGCGGCTCATCTATTGAAACCTCCATTTTTTGCGGATTCGTTTTTCTCAGATACATAAGTATTTCGTTTTCTATGCACCTTGAGGCATAAGTAGCGAGCTTTATATTTTTCTCAACACTGAATGTATTTACTGCCTTGATAAGTCCGATAGTTCCGATTGAAATAAGGTCCTCTATTCCTATACCGGTGCTCTCAAATTTCTTGGCAATATACACAACCAGCCGCAGGTTATGAACAATAAGCTTTTCTCTTGCCTTCTCAAAATCATTGTCAAGCATTGCAAGCGTTTTTGCTTCGTCCTCCTTGGAAAGCGGAGGAGGTAAGGTTTCTGCACCGTTTATGTAATCTATTTCGCATTTTCCGACAGCGGACATACGCAGTCTTTGTATCAGTCTGCTGATAATTTCTATTACTTTCAGCATATTTTACACCTCACACAAGTATTTTCGGGTTGAAGATCGCTTCATATTCCTGTTTACCGCCGACCACTACACCAATAAGGGCGTTCACGGGATATTTATGCTGCCTTTCGTCATTAATTACAATACTATCGGCTCTGAATGTGCAGATAAGTCCATCCTTACCGACCGTCGAAAACGGCATAATGCGCACGCCTTTTAGCATTTCCGGGCGTAGCTGTAACAGGTCTTTACTGCCGTCTATCGCCATAATTGCAGGCGGTGAAATATCTGCGCATATATCACGTCTACACACTATGACAGGAAGCCCGCTGAAGCAGTCAACAAGTCCGTTTCCGCTGTCGGCAAGCGCAGACAGTCTGCACTCATTTCCGTTGTTGTGAATTTCAACAGTATATTTTCTGTCGGTTCTTCCGGTTCTGTCAAGTATCAGTCTTATCATTCTCATTACCGTATAAGCGGCACAGGTGCATAAAATCACCGTCATAGCGTCTATTCCGAAATATACTGTGCCGTTTATAAAAAGCATTTTCATAGGAGCGGCAAACAGCCAAACGCAAAGCATAAGCCCTGAAAACAGGAAGTTTACAAACAGCAAAAACAAAACGCTCTTCATATACTTCAAAAATCCGCCGCACCCGAACGCTGTAAACGCTATAACGAAGCATAACGCTATTTTAAGCATTGTAAGTGTGATAACCATATCCTGAGGTATGAATATGCAAAGAGATGCCGCTCCGCCTATTCCCGCAGATATCAGCTTTCTGTACCATATAACCTTACGGTGAGTAAGCACAGATACCGCAAGTATCTGAAAATATGTAACGTACAGATTTATAAGTATAAGCACATCAAGATAGATCACCATTTCCACGCCCCTCGTTTATTATAGGACAAAGAGAAAGAAAAAAGTGTCGGTTTGTGATAGGGATATAAAAAACAGTCCGGGAAGTTTCGTTCTTCCCGGACTGCATATTATAATTTTATACTTCGTTCTTTCTTGTGAGTAGCATTTCAGCATTTTCAAGCGATATCGGATCGTTTTCATCGCCCGAAATGATTCTTGCGATCTCCTTTTTTCTGCCGTCAAAGTCAAGTTTTGTGACTGCTGTATATGTACGTTTATCATCGCTTGTTTTTTTGATAAGAAGCTGTGTGTCAGCCATAGCCGCTATCTGCGCAAGATGTGTGACGCAGAGTATCTGCCTGTTCTTTGCCGCTTCGTGAAGCTTTATTCCTACCTTTGTTGCAGCTCTGCCGCTGATACCCGTATCTATCTCGTCAAATATCATTGTATGCAGTTTATCGGTATCGGCAAGTACGTTCTTTATGGCAAGCATAATTCGTGACAACTCACCGCCGGATGCTATTTTGCTCATCGGTTTCAGCTCTTCACCCTTATTTACGGATATAAGAATTTCAACCTTATCCATACCGCTTAGCGTGACCTTATCCTGCGATATATCGAACACAAGTCTTATATCCGGCATATCAAGAAATGCAAGCTCGGAAGAAATCCGCTTTGCAAGTTCATCCGCCGCCTTTTTCCGGCTTTTTGTAAGCTCTGCGGCTAGTTGCTTTACTTTCTCTCCCGCTTCTTTTTTCTTTTCGGTAAGTTCTTCTATTATATCGTCGCCATTATCTATTTCATAAAGTTCATTGCGCCATTTTTCCGAATTTTCAAGTATTTCGGGAAGCTCTGCGCCGTACTTTCTGCGAAGCCTTAATATCACACTCAAACGTTCTTCATAAACGCTAAGCATACCTGCTGTGTCTTCATCGTCGTCGGGTATGCGCTGTACTATTTCCTCTCTTATATCCTCAAGCTCAATGAGCATATCCGATATTCTTTCCGACAGCTTTTCAAGCTCAGGAATAGTATCGCTGAGTGACAAAACGCTGTCACGACAATGTTCAAGCAGTGAATATGCACCGTCTGTATCATCATCACCCGAAATCGCAGTCTGCGCATTATACAGATTTTCGCTTATATACTCGGCATTACGCAGTTGTTCAAGCTTCTGCTTGATCGTTTCTTCTTCATCGGCAGAGAAATTGTATCTGTCAAGTTCTTCAAGCCGTTCTCTGAGCAGCTCTGCCTTTTCAAGCGATTCGGTCTTTTTGCGGCTGACTTCCTTTATTTTACGCGACAGCGCAGAAAACTCCTTGAAAGCTACACCGTATTCTCTGAGGAGTTCGCCGTTTCTGCCGTAATTATCGAGAATCTCACGCTGATTATCGCTGTCCATAAGCAGACGGTTATCGTGCTGTCCGTGAATATCAATAAGTTCAGACGCTATATCACGAAGTATTGCCACTGTTGTTGCTCTGCCGTTTATTCTGGCTGTACTCTTCCCGTCCGAATGTATATCACGCTGTAATAAAAGTTCATCCTCGGCACTAAAACCGTTTTCGGAAAGCTTATCAATGACAGTCTGCGGCAGATCGTCGAAAAGACCCGTCACAACCGCCTTGTCAGCCCCGGCTCTTACAATGTCCTTGCTTACTCTGCCGCCGAGTATGGCGTTGATTCCGCCGATAAGTATACTCTTACCTGCGCCTGTTTCACCCGTAAATACATTCAGCTTATCGTCAAAGGCAATCGACGCCTTTTCTATGACAGCAAGATTTTCAATAGACAATTCTCTTAGCAAAACGCCGACCTCCTTATTTAAAGCAACTCTTTCAGATGACGCGTCAGCATTCTTGCGTCGCTCTCTGTGCGCGTCAACACAAAAATAGTATCATCGCCTGCGATAGTGCCGACAACATATGACAAATTCATCATATCAAGTCCTGCACACGCCGCATTTGCAAGTCCGCTGTGACACTTTATCGAAACAATATTCATAGCATAATCAATGCTGACGACAGCTTCCGAAATGATATTGTGAAACTTGACTGTATGTACCTTTTCGGCTTTAGCATAACAGTTTACGCCGTTTGCCGATACGGTTTTCTCAATGTTCATCTCATTGATGTCACGCGAAACAGTAGCCTGTGTTACGTCATAACCACGCTCACGGAGAAGATTAAGAAGCATCTCCTGCGTTTCGACCTCATTTGTGGATATTATCCTCAGTATCTCTGCCTGCCTTTTCTTTTTCACAATATCACCACCCCTGTCAGTGTTATTTAAGCGGACGCATAAGCTTGTTGTGTACAGCTTTGTAGAAACTGCTTCCGTTTATATCAATAAGCGAAAGCTCCCGCTTTGAACGTCTTATCTTTATCGTTTCTCCCTCGTTAAAGTCCATATCGTCATTTCCGTCAATACTCAGCGAAACACCGCTGTTTTCGTATGCGGAAAAGCGTACCGTAATCTCTGAGTTTGATGAAAATATCATCGGTCTGCCGAAAAGAGAATGCGCACACAGCGGAGTAAACTCAATACACTGAGCGTCCGGCGATATAATAGGACCGCCTGCCGACAGCGAGTAGGCGGTAGATCCTGCCGGTGTGCTGAAAATTATACCGTCTGCCCTTATCTTTGTAACTTCGTATTCTTCTACCGATACGATGAACTCAGGGAGCTTTGAGTAACGGCACTTATTGAACACGACATCATTTATCGCGCTGAAATTACCTTTACCCTCATACTCAATGTCAAGGAGCATTCTTCTGCTGATATTGTAGTCGCCTGTTCTGAGCCGTTCAAGCGTTTCAAGCTCATCGCTTTCAATAGAAGTCATAAATCCGAGCCGTCCGGTGTTTATTCCGAGCAACGGTTTGCCACATACTGCCGCTTTCTGTCCCCATTTGAGAATAGTACCGTCACCGCCGATAGTCATTAACATATCGCACTCATTTACAAGCTTGTCCGTTTCAGAATAGAACGCTTTGTCTACTTTTATAGCATTTTCGTATTGCTTTTCGATAAGTGGCTGAAAGCCTATGTCAATAAGCTTTGAGCAAGCGTCAAGAGCAGCCTTGCGGCTTCTCTCCTTATCAAGGTTGGCACATATCATTACTTTCAAAGCCTATCACCTGCTTTCAGTCGTTTTAAATATATCAGATACTCGGTATTGCCATCGCCGCCCGTTATCGGGGACGGTATGATCTCGCTGCGTTCAAAACCCACAGCTGATGCAAATTCCGCTATATCGTCACAGACTTTCTTATGAACCTTGGCGTCACGCACTATGCCGTTTTTGCTCAGATGCGCTTTTCCCGCTTCAAACTGCGGTTTAATAAGCGCCACGCACTCGCCGCCGTCTTTAAGAAGCGCAAATGCGGACGGAAGTACCAGTTTCAGCGATATGAATGATACATCAATGCTGATAAAGTCAACCTGCGGCAATGTGCCGACGCAGTTTCTTATATCGGTCTTTTCCATAGAAATTACTCTGCTGTCGTTCCTGAGCTTTTCATCAAGCTGATCCGTACCTACATCTACAGAGTATACCTTCGCTGCACCGTTCTGGAGCATACAATCGGTAAATCCACCTGTAGATGCACCGATATCAATGCAGACAGTTCCGTCAAGATGCAGTCTGTAGTGAGCCAGCGCCTTTTCAAGTTTAAGTCCGCCTCTGCCGACATATTTAGGCAGTTCACCGATTATTTTTACATTATCACCGTCAACGATCGTAAATGACGGTTTTGTGCATATCCTGCCGTTTACCTCAACGCTTCCCTGTTTTATCAGAGTAGCGGCAAGACTGCGGCTTTTTACAATATTGTTATCGGAAAGATAAACATCCAGTCTTTTTGGCATATTATCCTCCTATGATTTCTCTCATACCGTCAGTGTCAAGCTTTGCGTTGCGAAGTTGTGTTGCAACGCTTGCGTGACGGATAAATCCGTCAACGGCAGTTATAGAAAATTTACCCTTATATCCTGCAATAACTAATGCAGTGCAGAGCTTCTGTGCTATACCGCCATCTCTTTCGCCCTCTTCAAAGACATATATCTCATCATACTCAAGGCATATTTTTATGATTTCATCAGATATGGGATAAATCTTTATTGCTTGTAATATATCGGCAGTGTCGCTGAGATCTTTTGCATATGCGGCTATTCTACCGTATACGAAAACAAGCTTTTTATTTCCGCCTGAAATATATTTATAATCACAGTATTTATCGGTATCGGAATGCGAAAGCTCACAGCCGCGCGGATATCTTACCGCCGATATACCTGTATCACTGTACAGTGCTTGCTCAAGACAGACAGAAAGCTCCGATGTATCACACGGCGAATAAAGCGTTGCTGTAGGAACGGTTGACAGCATAGCCACGTCAAACAAACCGTGGTGTGTTTCTCCGTCCTCACCGACAAATCCCGCTCTGTCAATTCCGAGCACAATATGACGGTTCTCTATTGCACAGTCGTGTATAAGCTGGTCATACGAACGCTGTAAGAATGACGAATATACAGCGAAAACAGGAAGTTTGCCCTGACTTGCAAGTCCCGCACAGAAAGTCACGGCGTGCTGTTCTGCAATTCCGACGTCAAAAAATCGTTTTGGAAAAGCCTTTGAAAAGTACTGAAGCCCCGTACCGTATTTCATTGCAGCGGTCACGGCGCATATATTATTATCCTTTTCAGCGAACGAAAGAAGGGTCTTTCCGAATACTTCGGTAAAGCACTTGCCGTCATTACCGGATTGATTTTTTGGCGGTAATCCGTGATATTCACCTGAATTGTTTTCGGCAGGCGCATAGCCTTTTCCTTTTTTCGTGTAAATATGAACAAGGCACGGCTTGTGCATCATCTTTGCAACCATCAGTGCCTCTGTAAGCTCATCGAGATTATGCCCGTCAATAGGGCCGAGATATTTAAAACCGAAATTCTCAAACAGATTTGAGTGGTAAATTGCATATTTCAGCAACTGCTTTGTACCTTTTGCCGCCTTACCCAGTCCCTTGCCTATTATGGGGGTTTTGTCAAGTACATTCTTGACAGAAGTCTTTGTGCTGTAATACTTCCTTGTTGACCGTATCTGCGCAAGATATAACGCAAGCGCTCCAGTGTTTTTGGATATCGACATCTCATTGTCGTTGAGTACAACTATAAGATTACAGTCGCTTTTACCTGCGTTGTTCATACCCTCGTATGCTTCGCCGCCGGTAAACGCACCGTCGCCGATAACCGCAACTACGCTGTGGTCGTCGCCGTTTAACTGCATACCTTTTGCAATGCCAAGCGCCGCAGAAATAGAAATACTGCTGTGACCGCCGATAAAAGCATCGTGTTCAGATTCTTCGGCTTTCGGAAAGCCTGAAAGTCCGCCTTCACAGCGCAGCGTATTCATTTTCCCTGCTCTGCCTGTTATTATCTTATGTGTGTAGGACTGGTGACCTACATCAAAAATAAATTTATCCTTCGGAGAGTCAAATACAGTGTGCATTGCCACCGTAAGCTCGACCGTTCCGAGATTGGACGCAAGATGACCGCCGTTTACCGTTACCGTTTTTACAAGAAACTGCCTAATCTCCGAGCACAGTTTTTTACGCTGTTCGGGGGTAAGTGTCTTCAGATACCCGGTGGACATATCGTTTTTCAATATCAATTTTATTCACCTGATTGATGTATTATCAGCCGACTACCTGTATCGGTACAGCCATAGCTATAAGTATTCCGAGCAAAGCTCCGCAAAGCACCTCAAGAGGAGTATGACCAAGGAACTCCTTGAGTTCATGTATCTCCTCCGGCTTTTTTTCTTCTATCTCATCGACCTTATCGTCAAATTTATCCATAAACTCTTCGTCAAGTTCGTTTACCACTCGCCTTAAGCGGTTGATTTCCTTTGCCTGAAGACCTGCCGAACGTCTGACGCCCATAGCGTCATACATTACAACCATCGCAAGTATCATTGCAAGCGCAAATTCGGGCGAGCATATTCCGCATACTCTGCAAGTGGTTATTGCAGTAGCACAGACAGTAGCAGAATGCGCAGACGGCATACCGCCGGCACCTGTAAGACGTTCAGCCTTGAAGCTTTTCGTCTTGATAAAATGTATGAATGTCTTTATTATCTGTGCCGTGCCCCAGCTTATCAGCGCTATAAGTAAAATTACATTTATCTGATCAGTTCTCATTTATATTGAACTCCTCAGGGTATAACTACCCTCATCATTTCTTTCTGCTTAAAAGCAGATCCGTCAGTTTATCCAGAAATACGGTATTATCAAACTCGGTAAGCGCCTTTTCAGCACCGCAAGTATACTTTTTTGCAAGCTCCTTTGCCTTTTCAAGTCCGAGTAAAGTAACGCTTGTCGTCTTGTTCTGCTCTTCGTCGCTTCCGACAGGCTTGCCGAGTTCTTCGGAAGTAGACGTTACATCAAGTATGTCATCCACTATCTGAAATGCAAGTCCCAGATCATGAGCGTATGCAGTTGCTGCGGATATCTTGTCCTTATCTGCTCCCGCCGCTATACATCCCATAACACAGGCGGCTGTAAGCAGTTCCGAGGTCTTCATCTCATACATTGAAAGAAGTCCGTCCAGCGTATCAAAGTTACCCTCTATATCAATTGTCTGACCTTCTATCATACCGATGGTTCTGTCATAAAGCACCTGTATCATAGCGGCTTTCTTGTCAGCAGAAAGGTTGCTGTCGCATATGACCTTTCCCGCATATGCCGTAAGTACGTCACCCGCAAGAAGTGCTACCGCCTCGCCGTGAGCCTTGTGACAGCTTGGTCTGCCTCTTCTTATATCATCATTATCCATGCACGGCAGATCGTCGTGTATAAGAGAAAACGTGTGTATCATCTCAATGGCGATCGCCGCAGGGAGCGCGTCACACGGATCTCCCCCGCATACACGGCACATCTCGAACGCAAGCACGGGTCTTATGCGCTTGCCGCCTGCCTCAAGGCTGTATGCCGCCGCATCATAAAGCGCCCTGTATTTTGCACCGCTTTCACAGAATGAATCACAAACAGCTTTCAGCTGTTCCACAAAATATACACAATACGCCTTGAACATAAAGTCAAACTCTTCTTTGGTTTTGGGTGTGCCGATCAGGTTCATCTGCATATTACGCCTCTTCCAGCTTCTGTACCGTAAGCTTGGCTTCGTCAATATACTTGCGGCAGAATGCAATAAGCTCAACCGCCTCTTTATAACATTTCATTGAGTTGTCAAGCGTGATATCCGGCTGTTCCATCTGAACCGATATCTCATCAAGTCTTTTCATAGCTGTTTCAAAGCTCATTTAAAACGCACCTCGCTGCTCTTTTCAATTTCTGTTATTGTTGCCTTTGCAATGCCGTCAGACATCTGTATTTCCGCATTGTCGCCGACAGACATATCATTGATACTGCCTACGTTTCTGCCGTTTACGGTAACGGCACTGTAACCACGCCTTAGTACATTTACCGGACTTAGCGCCTCTATCTTGTCCGTATAGCTTTCAATAAGCGCCTCGTTACTGCGGATATGACCTGTTACAGATGCCTTGACTCTGTTGTCAAGCAATTCAAGCTCCCTTAGCAATCTTTCAAGGCGCTTAATGGGGCTGTATGCCGCTATGTGCCTCTGATAGCTGTCAATAAGCTGTTCGTACCCCTCTATCTGAGAATGTACAATGTCACTAAGCCTGTCATAAGTCAGCTCTATATGTTCGCTCAGATCATCACAGGTAACCGATGTGGCGATTTCAGCAGCCGCTGACGGTGTGGGCGCACGCAGATCCGCGACAAAATCCGATATTGTGAAATCCGTTTCGTGTCCTACCGCCGATATTGTCGGTATTTCACTGTTATACAATGCTTTTGCGTATCCGATATCATTAAAGCACGACAAGTCCTCTGCCGAGCCTCCGCCCCTGCCTACTATGATCAGATCTGCGCCTGTCGTCTGTGCCGCCTCAATGCCGTTTATAAGCGTTGCAGGCGCATATGCGCCCTGTACAGTCGCAGGGATAAGCACGACCTCAAGTATCGGTCTGCGCCTTGCAATGATATTGAGCATATCCTGTAATGCCGCACCTTTTTCAGCTGTTATAAGACAGACCTTTTTCGGTTGTTTCGGGATCGGTCGCTTCTTGTCAAAATATCCTCCGGCTTCAAGCTCACGTTTTGCCTTTTCAAAGGCAATCGCAAGTTCACCCTGACCTTTTTCGATGATCTCGCTTACATATATCTGATTTGCGCCGTCACGCTCATATACATTCACGCCGCCGCGGACGATCACGCTCTGACCGCTGTACGGCATAAATGTAAGTCCTGCGGCTTTGCCTGCGAACATAACGCACTTAATTGACGATATTTCGTCTTTCAAAGTGAAATACATATGACCGGATGCTTTGTGCAAAGTAAAATTTGATATCTCCCCTGCAACATATACATCAGAAAGAGCCTTATCGCCTTTTACTATCATCGAAAGCCGCCTTGTAACCTGAGATACGGTTACGGTGAAAAAATCAGGCATCAGGCTGTTCCTTATTGTTAAGGCTGTCCTTATAATACGAATTGAGTACGCCGTTTATAAAACGCACGTCTGCCTTGTCTGTATATTTCTTGGCAAATTCTATTGCCTCATTTATAGCTACTTTATCAGGAACAGACGGACAGTACTTCATCTCATAAACAGCTATCTTCATAATAGCAAGGTTTATGTAGGAAATTCTGTCGAGTTTTCTGGAAGGCGAATAACTCTCGATTATTGCATTCAGTTCATCCTCGTGTTCTTCAACTCCGTTTGCAAGCTTCACCGACTGAGAGTTATATTCAAACTCAAACGATTCCTTGCAGTCCTCAAGAAGCTCATCAAGCGTTTCCGGGTTAAGTTTTCTCTGGAAGAGAATCAGCAATGCCGCCTCTCTCATTTCGTGACGTGTAAGTTTTCTTTCTGCCATTTAATTAATTTTCCTTTATTTATTCAGCTGATTTTGAAAGCATAATATCAGCAATTTTTACATTGACCTTAGATACGGAAATACCTGCCATATTCTGTATAGCAGACTTCACACTCTCCTGAACCGACTGAGCAACGTTTTCAGCTTTAAAGCCCTGCAACACAACGATATTGACCGTTACTTCAACAGCGTCATTTTTAAGCACTGCCTTTACCGGAGAAGGAGTCATAATTTTACCTGTGATCTGTGCCATATTCTTGTCGCTTACAACAAGATGTTCGCCTTCAGACGCAACACCTCTGATTTCGGTAGCGGCAACTTCTGCTATTTTTGTAAGTACGTCGTTTGATATTCTCAGACTTGCACCTGTACGATTTGTTTTTTTATCCATAATAATACACCTTTCCCGCAAGCAAACAAGTGCCGCGTTACAAGTTATTGATCACAAATGTGCCAAAAGGCACACTACACTACTATAATGCTATTATATACATTATACACCAGGCGCAAAAAAAATACAAGTATATCGTGTATATTTTATATCAGCCTTAAAAGTGACGAATCAGAATCCGCAGTCATCAAGTAACACACGCAAAGCCGTGACGGCAAGCACGGAATATACGCTTTCATCATTATAGCGGTAAACAGGTTTTTCAAACGGCTGGATTTCTTTGCCGGATAATGTTGAAAAAGTCCTGCCGAATGAAACAGTTACCGTGTCATCGGTAACACTTGTATATGACACTGTATCCATTATGAGATTTCCACAGGTGATTACATTACCGGTAACGTTTGTCAATACTGACATCTGTTCTTTATTCATGGCATTTGCGATAATAACGGTACTGTCCGGCATTATCCGGGGCACAGAAACACAGGTTTCACCGAGTACGATTATAGATTTCTCCGATGCCATTCCGTTCAATCTGTCGGTCCGCCAGATATTAAGTATCTTCCCTTTTCCGGTTTTGTAAAGCGACTTATCACTGCAATAACGTATTTCAAACGAATGCGACAGAATTTCAGCCGCAAGCAATGATAAGGATTCGTGTCGATCTATTATTACAATATCTGTCATATATACCTCCGTTTTTTATAATTATATATTCTGCCTGTAAGAAGTATATATACAAAAAAATCCGCCCTGACGACAAAACATCAGAGCGGTGCCGGAACTGCCGGAACAATTCTCCTCTTAAATTACCATAAATACAAGCTTATCGGCATTCAACGATAAACTTCATCGCTGTGCGCTCCTCACCGTCAATGCTTACGGTAGTGAAAGCAGGAATGCACACAAGATCAACGCCGGACAGTGCCATATAGCTTCTTGATATTGCTATAGCTTTTACTGCCTGATTAGAAGCACCTGCGCCAACAGCCTGAACTTCAACTTCGCCGTTTTCACGGATAACTGCTGCTATTGCGCCTGCAACCGACTTAGGAACGGATTTTGCTGAAACTTTTACTACTTCCATTTTAAACCTCCCGGTAATTTATATTCAGTATCTGATTCTCTTTATAGAAGTACAGATACCTGTTTTCTCGTCAACCGAAACAACCGCACCGCAGATATAATATCTGCCTTCTGCATATTCATATCTTTGCGGATAGCCGGTTATCATATTATTTATAATAATATCTTTTTTGATGCCGAGAACCGAATCGGTAACGCCGGTCATGCCGACATCAGTGATATATCCTGTATGACCGCCGAGAATCTCTTCATCGGCTGTCTGAACGTGAGTGTGAGTACCAAGCACAGCAGAAACCCTACCGGTAAGATAGTGACCGAGCGCTCTTTTCTCCGATGTTGCCTCCGCATGGAAGTCAACGATTATTACCTTTGATTTTACCTCATTCAATATCCTGTCAATGCAGTTAAAAGGATTTTCAAGGTTCTGCATAAACACGACGCCCATAAGATTTATTACGCATATTGAGCATCTGCCGCGATCAAGTATCGTGTATCCTTTGCCGACCACCTCGTCCGGAAAATTTGCAGGACGGATCACTATGTCCGATGTTTCGTAAAAAGCGTCCATTTCTTTCCGTCTGAAACAATGATTGCCGGTAGTTACACAGTCGGCACCGCTGTCAAGCAGGTATTTTGCCGTTACAGGCGTTATGCCGTTTCCGTCGGCGGAGTTTTCTCCGTTTACGATAACGGTGTCTATATTATACTCTCTCTTGAGCAAAGGTAATTTTTCTCTGAGATTTACACAGGACTTCTGCCCTACAACATCTCCGATAAAAAGGATATTCAATCAAACACGTCCTACAGTTTTGTTATCTTTCTATGATCTGCTCTCTGTCAGGTCCTACGCCGACCATAGAAATATGGCAATCGCAGAGCTCTTCAAGTCTTTCGATATACTTCTTGCAGGCATCGGGCAGTTCGTCAAAACTACGGCAAGCAGAAATATCATCGTCAAAGCCCTTGAGAGTTTCGTAAACAGGCGTGCAATCTGCAAGTTCTTCAAGTGCTGCAGGGAAATTCTCAACAACAGTACCGTCAGGCTTCTTGTAGGCAACGCATACCTTAAGATCGCCTATACCGCCGAGTGTATCAAGCTTGTTAATAGCAAGTGAAGAAAGTCCGTTTACTCTTACCGAATGACGTACTATAACAGCATCGAACCAGCCTGTTCTTCTGGGTCTGCCTGTCGTTGTACCGAACTCGCCGCCCTTGTTTCTGATTGTTTCGCCTGTTTCGTCGTTAAGCTCTGTCGGGAAGGGACCTTTACCTACTCGTGTAGTATAAGCCTTTGCGACACCGATTATATTGGATATGATCATCGGACCTACGCCTGTGCCAACGCAGACGCCTGCTGAAAGCGGATGTGAAGATGTAACGTAAGGATAAGTACCGAAATCAATATCAAGGAGTGTAGCCTGTGCACCCTCGAACATTATCGTCTTGTTTGCCTTTGCAGCTTCATAAACGATGACAGATACATCGCCAACGTACTTTGCAAGTCGCTTGCCGTATTCTGTGTATTCCTTTATGATAGCTTCAATGTCATGAGCCTCGCCGCCGTAAACTTCTGTGATTATCTTGTTCTTGAGCTTACCTGTCATTCTTGCCTTCTCAGCGAAAACTTCAGGGTGAACAAGGTCATAAACACGGATACCGCAACGCTCGTATTTATCCATATAGCAAGGACCTATACCACGCTTTGTAGTACCTATATCGGAGTTGCCTCTGAATTTTTCTGAAAGTCCGTCAAGAGTAATGTGCCATGGCATAACAACGTGCGCTCTGGGGTCTATCTTGAGGTTGTCGAAAGAAACGCCTCTGGATGAAAGGCTGTCGATTTCACCTAAAAGATCCTTAGGATCAAGAACTACGCCTGCACCGATAAGGCAGGTAGTGTTTTTATAAAGAATGCCTGAAGGAATAAGATGAAGCTTATAAGTCTGTCCGTCGTTTACTACTGTATGACCTGCGTTGTTACCGCCCTGTGAACGGACTACTACATCGGCTCTTGAAGCGATAATATCAATGATCTTACCCTTACCTTCGTCACCCCACTGAGTTCCTACAACTATATTTGCTGGCATTGGAAGTCCCCATTTCTTTTTAAATATTAGATTTGCACCGGGCAACACAGCCCTTTGCATAGTACATTAATATTATATCAAAGACGAGCGTAAATTGCAAGTATTTTTTTGCTTCTTTCATAAAAAAGAAAACACATAACATAAAATGCGGCAGGCACACAGCCTGCCGCATTTACAATTGTCAATACGAAGAAACTCCGCTTCTTGTTACGTATTCCTTTATACCGTCAACTATGCTCTGCGCTATACCATCCTGATCCGAACTGCTTGCAAGAGCCATAGCGTCTTCATAGTTACTTACAAATCCCATTTCTATAAGTACCGACGGGAAATCCTGCTGCTTTGTCGTCCACATATAGCTGTACTGAGCGCCTCTGTTGCAATTTGCTCCGTCAGAATAAACATTATTGCTGAAATATGACGAAACGTGCCTTGTAAGCGACTCGGCGAGCGGCTGCGAGTACGATGTATAATAATAGCACTCTGTTCCTCTCGGGCTTTCCGAGCCTGCCTTGTTTGAATGGATTGCAATATACAGATCGCAACCGTAATCACGGGCATAGTAAGGTCTGCGCTTTGTATCATAGAACTCACTCTCTGTTTTCAGTCTTACAACATTCACGCCGAGAGCCTTGAGCTTTGATTCTACAAGTTTTGCGACAGCAAGATTTGCACCGGCTTCTTCAATATGACCTATCGCACCGGGATCGTCATAACCGTACTCAGATACGCCGTGACCCGGATCAATTACTACCGTCATATTAGTTATGTCATTTGTGAGGATTTCAAACTTGAACATGAGATTACCGTCGCTGTCATAGGTAGCGCTGTTTCCGGCATACACACCGGGCTGACGGAGCTTCAGTATCAGTCTGAATTTCATCACGCCGTCCACTTCAACCTGTTTCCACTCACCGGCACTGAACACAGTACAGTTGTTGAAATCAGGCAGAGCCGTTACCGATGTGATATTATCAAATGTAATATATATATAGTCTGCCGTAAAATCATCAAGATTGAAATCTCCGTCTACGCCTGTATAATAGTCGTTTCCAACAGGAGTTACCGTAAACGATGAGCGGTCTTCCAGCGACATCTGAATGAAGGAATCGCCGCCGACATTACCTATTGCATTGACAACAAGCGGATTTGAACCCATTCCGTAACCGCTGACAAGATCTGCGTCCTCTTTGAGAAAACGTTTGCCGGAATCGGTAACATAGTATTCATCCCATTCACTCTTGTAATAATCAAGAGTGCCTTCCGGTAACTGTCCGACATTCGGAGGATTTACAGAGTCGGTGTTGGTTCCGTCATAGATATAGGCAAAGTTCTTGTTCAGCTTTACATAAGTAACTTCCGTATCGTCCGAAACCGCAGCGGAGAGTTTTCCGACAACTTCTCCGTTTCCGAAAGAACTCTGATCTGCAGGTATTTCGTCTATAACTTCGACATTCTTATCGGGTAGCTTGACAGCATTGACTATTACTTCCGCACCTATGTACGTGCGTGAATAACCCGCATAAGATGCGGAAATCTCTATGTTTCCGAGATACTGTTCTTCATCGACAATACCTTCGGGAACGGTAATCTTGCCGGTGAACGCCGCATAGGAAGAGTTAATGTCGACTGCATCTGACTTAGCATTCTCGGTAAGTTCGACAGTCGTACCCGCGAGAGTCGCAGTGGCATATGAACCTTTGTACGCAACCGCAAGTACAGATACCGACATACCGCCGTCAACGTTAAGCGTTTTGCCTTCAGATATCGAACTGCCGATTGATTTAAGTACATTGATGGTTCGCTCAATATTATAATATATCGTCTTTCCCTTATGAGTTATCACAAATGTGTTCATTCCGACATCGAGCTGTTTTTCAAAGTAGAAATTACCGGCTTCGTTAAGCGATAATTTTTCGCCGTCGAAATATACATCAAAGTTCTCGTCAAAAGTACCCATGAACGCAACGGAAGTATCATCGGTAGAATAGCTTGTATAGTACGGCGATGTCATTTCAAGATCTTCAAAAAGGCTGTCAACGTTTATCTGTTCGTTAAAATACTTTGTAAGAGTGTCGGTTGTACCCATCGGGTTTTCTTCGAGCGATTTTTCCGAATAGAAAACACTGCCCGAATAATTATCAAGCTCATCTGCTTTTGCAAGCTGTTTGAGAAGCTGATCCTCAACGCTCCATCCTGCTTCATCCGTGCCTATTTTTTCATTATGATGAACAACATAAAATGGTATATCGGCTTTTTTCGCAACATCGCTCCACCACGAGCAGACATTGTCAAACGCCAGCGTTTCGTCATCAAGAGAACCGGACGCATTGACTACGATAAAATCCGCAAGACCTTTTTCGGCAAATGCCTTTGTATCCGCATAGCCGTTATAATAAGCGGAATACTTTGCCGAGGTATCGCTGCCGTTTTCGTTTTTCGACGAGTTTGCCCATATATCCTTTGCGTCAAGACCTACCGCTACAGAATTATCAGACATATGAATAACATCGCTTACTGTCGTGAACTTATATTCCACGCTGTCATAAAGCCAGTTCTTATAGCCGATACCCGAGCCGTTCTTCATATATTCGTCATAAACGGCATTGGTGTTTGATCCGTAAAAACCGGTAAGAATTATACCGTTGCACCTGTATCTCAGCGCAAATTTGTGAGCTTCGCTGACAAGATAATCATACTTGTCCTCGCCCTCGGGACAAGCCGACATCGTTCTGTTCACATCAAGGTACACAAATCTCTGCATACCCTTTTTAGTGGCAATATCAAGCGCTTTTTCAAGCCTGTCTCCGCTTTTGTTCATATTCGTAGAATAATACGAAACATCTTTTGCGTATGGGTTTATGTATATTCCGTTCATTCCATAGCCGATAAGCGTATCAAGCTTAGCTGAAAACTTCTCACTGAACTTCTCAGCCTCAAAATCACCGAGGTTTACCACAGTTGCCTTGAGTGCATCCGACAACGTGAATTTTGATTCAGACACCTGCGGAGTGGTTTTCTTTGACTGCTCAGTTGTTTCAGCAGACGAAGCCGTGCTGTCGCTTGCGCTTTCCTCGGCAACGGCGCTGAACTGCGACAAAAGCATAAAAGCCGACAGCACTCCTGCCATTATTCTGATAAATTTATTTCTCATCTTCTGCTCTTCCTTCCGATATCACGGCAATTATTGCGTAAGGAGTGGTTTAAACGCTGTAATCTCCTTGTTTACCGCCTGCTTTACATCACTGTCCGGCTCAAAAATAAACTGATAGCTGTAAAGTATAACGCCGCCGTAATTCGACGTTTCCTGCGATTTTATAATCTGTCTTTTTATTATTTCCTTATCGTTTTGCCATTCATATCTCCCGCTTCCTGCCCATTTGTCCTCAGTGCCTATCTTGTACACTGCAAGACCGGGTATAAGCGATTTTCCGGTACCGGCGAGCATTTTATCCCACTGCTCGACCACCTGTTCAAACGGCTGACCGCCGTTATCAAAACCGTAATAAATCTGAGGAGCCATGTAATCTACATATCCGTCCTCTTTTGACCATTTCTCAACATCAGCATAAAGCTGAGTTTCGTTGTTTGTAACATTGCCTTGTGCGCTGACCCCAAATAATGCAGTCGGATTGTGTGACTTGACAGCATTATACATTCCCGACACCATACGACTGCAATTATCCAGCCTGAACTGAGATAAACTGCTGTATGATGAAGCGTTGAAAGCAATGCTGTCAAAATACGCTTCCGTTGTGGGGTAGAAATAATCGTCTATATGAACGCCGTCAACATCATATTTTGAAACAAGCTCCGCCACACCGTCTGCAATCAGGTCGGTTACCTCTTTATATGCGGGATTGAGCCACCAGTAAGAATTGACCTTGACTATGTAGTCGCCGTCCTTCGTGTCATACCACTGACCCGTTTTATACGTTGTGCTTACATTCGGTGCGTCATCTTCCTGATAGCAGCGCAAAGGATTGATCCACGCCTGAAATGAAATTCCGCGTGCGTGCGCCTCTTCTGTCATAATTTCAAGAGGATCATAACCGGGATCTTCCCCGATAAATCCCGTACAGTATTTTGACCACGGAAAATAGTCGGATTTATAAATTGCGTCGCCGTAAGGTCTGACGTGAACATAAACAGTGTTTATACCAAGCGACAGACAGTTATCGTAATACTCGCCTATTCCGCTCCTGAACTGTGAACTGCTTTTCCCCGTGAGTATCGGGTACAGCTCAAAGTAAGAGATCCATACCCCTTTTACCTCATTATAATTCAGCGCAGTGTAGTTATTCACAGGCAAATCATCTGTGCGTGTCGGGGTATAATTATTATCCGGCTTCGGTGTGGAAGTACTGCTTTTTGTAGTGGTAGCTGCCGCAGTTGACGTGGCGACTGTTTCGGGAGATCTGGTATCACACGTTGATGCCGACTGATATGTATCCTCAGGAACGTCGTTATCTGTAATATCCGAAAAATCCTCCGCTGACGATGCCGGTATTTCATCTGTTGCGGGAACTTCTGTTTTTGCGGTTGTAGCGGCTGTCTTATGCGAGCCTGTCTGCTCAGGTATGCCTTCGGCAGGCTTTATAACAGTTTTACTGACAGGTGCGCCGCTTATTATATTATCATTCCGGTCTGTGCCGGACGGTTCATTTTCAAGCACCAGAGCTTTACCGCAACCGCTTGCAATCAACAAAACAGCTGCAGCAAATGCAGTAAATGCAACTTTCTTTTTTACGGACATATGTTTTCCTTTCGGGTAATTTGTTTGGTTCGCATATAATACGCCTCGTAAAATCTCCCGTGAAACACGGGATACATAGTAGATTATACAATATCGCTATGTATGAAGTCAACCGCAACGGGTTTATTTTCTCAGTTTTCACCCAATTTGCACTTTTGTGAACGAATTTCTATAAATCCGATAATAAACCGTTCAGCCACTTGTGCAACATTAACAAATATTTTTTGCAATTTCACGCACTCATTCTTTCATAAACAGTTGCAGATTCTTGACTTTTACTTTAATATAATGTATAATTAACTGTAAT